>Ga0209061_1000104_pt1 | contig 287125 bp, 226 predicted proteins | sample Coa_R1_10_FD_187157 | JGI IMG/M metagenome (GOLD analysis project Ga0209061, IMG submission 187157) | Surface soil microbial communities from Centralia Pennsylvania, which are recovering from an underground coalmine fire - Coalmine... | ecosystem: Environmental > Terrestrial > Soil >... | reverse complement strand
CATCCTGGGGGTGGAGTAGCTCCCAAGGGTTCGGCTGTTCGCCGATTAAAGTGGCACGCGAGCTGGGTTCAGAACGTCGTGAGACAGTTCGGTCCCTATCCGCCGTGGGCGTAGGATACTTGAGGGGAGCTGTCCCTAGTACGAGAGGACCGGGACGGACGCACCGCTGGTGTACCGGTTGTGGCGCCAGCCGCACCGCCGGGTAGCCATGTGCGGACGGGATAACCGCTGAAAGCATATAAGCGGGAAGCCCTCCCCAAGATGAGGTATCCCGAGCGTATGCTCCTGAAGGCCCCTCCAAGACTAGGAGGTTGATAGGCCGGAGGTGGAAGCGCCGCAAGGCGTGGAGCTGACCGGTACTAATAGGCCGTGCGGCTTGACCGCTATTAAACAACCGCTGCCAGACCAATTCGCAGCCAGGGCCAGGCTCAATTGAAGATCTTACCCCAGTTGTCAATCGAAAAATCCCAATCACAAAATTCAAAGCCTTCCGGTCGCCATAGCGAGGGGGAAACACCCGTTCCCATCCCGAACACGGAAGTTAAGCCCCTCAGCGCCGATGGTACTGTGCCACTGTGCACGGGAGAGTAGGTCGCGGCCGGGATCTCATACCTAGAGCCGGAGCATCCTAAGCTCCGGCTCATGCCGACCTCAATCGTTCGCCCTCACACTTGCACAAAATCAAATCCTTCCTTTGTTCCTGCTGCTAGCTTCCTAGCCTCTTAAGTGCGTTTAAGCTTCGGCTAGCCAACACGACTTTAAGCCATTGTGGCAACGTCGAAACATCGCTTTCGCGCCACCGCAAAACTTAAGCTATTCGGCGTTGTTAATACCTCTGTGGGGAACTCTGGCCAAAACTCCTGGGAACCTTCTCATTCCTCCAGCACGCACTTGACATCACGTAGTGGCGAGCGCCAAACTTTAAAAGGCCTTTAATTCGTTCCGGCGAGAGCGAAAAGGCTTGCTCACAGCCTTCCCTTGTCGGCGTTTTACGGCCAGAGTACGCCCATATCTATATCGCTGACTGATGGACAAAGCCCGCGACAGAGCCGACGAGCTCGCAGGTGGCGATAAGCCCCAGGTAGGCTCGGTGACCGAGGCAGCGCCACCGCCCGACCGGTCCGCGAAGGCGTCCCGTGAGGCGGAGACGACGATGGTAATGGACCAGAGAGCGATGGCGCGTGCGATCAAACGCCTGGCGCACGAAATAAGAGAGCGCAACCAGGGGCAAGCGCTCGCTCTAATTGGTATTGTGCGTCGCGGGGTAGCGCTCTCCCAGCGCTTGTGCGAGCTTCTCAAAGGGATGGGCTTTGCGGACGTCGCGGTTGGAGCTTTGGACATTTCGCACTACCGCGACGATGACCGTCGAACGGACGGCGATCCGCGTCTTTTAGGCCGCGCTATTCCTTTCTCGCTGGCGGGCAAGACCATAGTGCTGGTCGACGACGTTCTGTACACCGGCCGAACCGTTCGAGCGGCGCTTCAAGCCTTGGCTGAGCTTGGGCGTCCGAAGTGCGTGCAGCTCGCAGTGCTGGTCGATCGCGGCGAGCGCGAACTCCCAATTAGAGCCGACTTTGTCGGTAGGAACGTGGTGGCGGGCGAAGCCCGAAGGGTTTATGTGCGTCTAGCGGAGATCGACGGAATCGATGCGGTTATCGTCGCCCCAAATAGCTAAGCATTCGTCGAGTGCCTTTGGGCGACAAGGTAGGTTTCCAATGGCCCGGCTTGCCAAATACGACCTTGTCTCTATCGACGACCTGGAACTGGAAGATATCGAACAGATATTCCAACTTGCGGATCACTTCTCGCAGTCGTTAAAAGAGGGCGACACTCCGCGCCTTGCTCAAGGCCTTATTATGGCGACTTTGTTCTACGAACCCTCGACGCGTACCCGTTTGAGTTTCGAAGCCGCGATGCATCGGCTGGGAGGCTCGGTCATAAGCTCAGCCGATATGAAGACGAGCTCAGTTGCCAAGGGCGAGAGTTTGGCCGACACCGTGCGCGTGGTGTCAGCGTATGCTGACCTGATCGTGTTACGCCATCCGCACGAGGGCGCAGCGAAAGTGGCAGCCGAGTACGCCTCGTCGCCCGTAATCAACGCCGGCGATGGCAGCCGAGAGCATCCGACCCAGACACTGTGCGATCTCTACATTCTTCGCTCCAAGAAAGGAGACCTTAAGGGCCTCACCGTGGCGATCTGTGGCGACCTTCGCTACGGGCGAACGGTTCATTCGCTGATGTACGCGCTTGCCCGTTTTGGAGCCAATATTTTGGCAGTGCCCAACAAAGGCATGGAGGTTCCGGAGCATGTTTTGGCGCGCCTAGCAGTGCAGCGCAACTATAAATTCGCCACGGTGAGCATAGCCGAGTTGAAGTCCCTGGCTTCCGATCTCGATGCGCTTTATCTCACGCCGCGTGAACCCCATCAGATGGCGCTTTTCACCGGCGAGATGGCTGCCGGGGCTGCTCGCGCTGTAAAGTCAGATCCGCCTGTGGTCGACGCGCTTTATGTAACGCGGCTTCAGCGCGAACGGCTCAAGGATGGGCACGAGGTGGGCTCCGAATATTTTCACGTCGATTCGCGCGCGATTCGTGGCAGTCGAACCCAGTCGGCCGTAATCATGCATCCGCTGCCTCGTACTGATGAGTTGGCTTATGAATTGGATAGCGATCCGCGGGCCATCTACTTCGAGCAGGCCGCCGTCGGGGTGCCCGTACGAATGGCTTTGATAGCATGGCTTATCCAGCTAGCCGCGCAGGGAGAGGCAAAGCCGCGCCGTTCGCCAAAGGCGATCGCCTTCAGCTCGCGCGTTCATCCCATGTGCGCCAATCCCACCTGTATCACGCGAAGCGAAAGCGCCTACCTCAGTCCGCGTTTTAGATTCGCGCCATGGGGAGATCGGTCCGCGCTGACGCTCCAGTGCGATTACTGCGAGCATGAGGCGCGCTTCGATTACGTGGGTAACAGCCGTTCGCGCCGGTACTATCGTTTTGACGAAACTTTGTACGGCTATGTGCGGCGATGGGTCGAGGAGGGGTCGCTTATGGTGTTCCGCGACCCGAAACAGGCCGAGGAAAGCGGCTATGAGCCGTACCGGCGTGGACCGCAGCGCGAAGTGATGAACGCGCAGGAGATGAGGCGCGCGCTCGAGAGTCTGGCTGAGCAAATAATCGCCGATCTGAGCGATCTTACCGGTGTGACCGTGGTGGGCATCCTTACTCGTGGCGCTATCTTGGCGCTGCGCCTGCGCGACCTCATCGCCGACAAGACCGGGATTGTTCTGCCATGCGCGGCAGTGAGTGTTGTCGGCGACGAAGCAAGGATCGTTCCCCTTGAGGGTAAGGATGGCCTAGCCTTCGACGGAAGAACGATCGTGCTGGTCGATGACGTGATTAATAGCGGATGGACCGTCCAGCGCGCGATGAACGCCTTGTGGAACGCTGGTCGGCCGGCTTCGGTTAGGTTGGCGGTGCTTATCGACAGAGGCCATCGTGCGTTGCCTATTCGTCCCAATTATGCCGGCAAAAACCTTCCCACCGCACCCACAGAGCGCGTGCGCGTCTATCTGGACAGCCAAGAGCCTGTCGGCAAACGTAAAGCGACTGAGCGCGTAGTGCTTTACTCGATGCTCGAGTCAGGAGCTTCGAAAGGTAAGCACGTTTGAAGGAGATAATTTTAAGGAACGGACGAGTGATTGACCCCGCCACTCGGCACGACGCCATCGCGGACTTGTGGATCGCCGACGGGCGCATCCGTGCAATTGCACCGCCGCACACAATTCCCGCGCAACCACAGGCAATCGAGCTTGCGTTGGACGGCTGCTGGGTTACGCCCGGTCTTTGCGACCCGCATGTTCACTTAAGAGATCCCGGTTTTCCAGAAAAGGAAACGATACCCGATGGTCTTATGGCAGCGGCAAGCGGCGGCTTTGTGGCAGTTGCCGCGATGGCCAACACTGCACCAGTCAACGACCATCCGGCCGTCACGTCCTACATGCTCAAGCGCGCAAGGGAAGCGGGTGGCGCCAAACTTGTGCCCGTATCGGCTGTAACTAAGGGACTTAGGGGCTTGGAGCTGGTCGACTTCGAAGCTATGGCCCGCGCCGGAGCGCGAATGTTTTCCGACGACGGAGCGCCGGTCGACGATCCCGAACTTCTGGGGCGCGCGCTACGTAAGGCGCACTTGCTGGGCTTTCGCGTCGCGCTTCACGAGGAAGACCGAGCTTTGTCGCAAGGGCGTGGAATTAACGCTGGCCAGATCGCTGCGCGGCTCGGTCTTGAGGGCTACCCCACGGTTGCCGAGAGTGCGAGGCTTGCGCGGGATTTGGAGATCGCGCTTAGATGGAACGCGCCGGTTCACATCGCGCACATCTCCGCAAAAGAGTCGCTCGACATAATCCGAGGGGCGCGCGAGTGCGGCTTGGAGGTTACGTGCGAAGTTTCGCCCCATCATTTTACGCTGGACGAGTCGGCGGTAATCCAGTGGGGAACGTATGCTAAGATGAGCCCGCCGCTGCGCTCGCGCGAGGATGTGGCAAAAATTTTGGAAGGTTTGGCCGACGGCACGATTGACATGATAGCCACAGACCACGCGCCGCATGACGACATGTCTAAAGAGGTGCACCACTTTCCGCATCCTCCTGGCGTCGCGCCCTTGCCGCAGCCCCTTCTGGAGCATCAAGCGCAGGCGTTCGAGCGCGCCGCCAATGGCGTCGTCGGTCTTGAAACGGCGCTCGGCCTTGCGCTCGAGCTCGTCCATCGTGGCGTTATAAGCCCGATGCGGATGGTCGAATTGATGGCGCTCAACCCGGCACGACTTCTGGGTCTTGAGTCTGGCACGTTGCGTCCCGGCGCACCTGCGGACGTTACGGTGATTGACCCCGAGCGCACCTGGCAGGCGCAGCCGTGGCGCTTTCGCTCGCGAAGCCGCAACACGCCGTTTTCCGGTTGCGTGTTCAAGGGTAAAGCCGTGCTGACGATTGTCGAGGGCCAGATCGTGTACGACGAGCTGACTGTCGGAGAAAAAGGAGCTTGATCGTGCCTGAACGAACGCGACGAGCGATATTGGCTTTGGCTGACGGTACAGTATTCGAAGGCTACGCCTGCGGAGCAATTGGCGAGGCGGTAGGAGAGGTCGTCTTCAATACCGCTATGACCGGCTATCAGGAGGTACTGACCGACCCTTCGTATTGCGGCCAGCTCGTCTGTATGACCTACCCGGAGATTGGCAACGTGGGGGTGAACGACGAAGATAGCGAATCGGACCGGATTTACGCGGAGGGGCTGATCGTAAAAGAGTGCTGGCCGACGCCGTCGAACTGGCGCTCGCGCATGTCGCTCGACGAATACCTGCGTCGCCATCAGGTGGTCGGAATCCAAGGGCTCGATACTCGCGCTCTTGTGCGTCATATTCGCACACACGGCGCGCAACAGGGGGTTATTTCGTCGGTCGACCTCGACCCGGAAAGTCTTGTCCAGAAGGCAAGGTCGGCTCCCTCCATGGAAGGACGCGACTTGGTGCGCCAGGTTACTTGTCGCGAACCTTACGACTGGGAGCTGGGAGAATGGCAGCCTGGCGGCGGATTTCTGCGTCCGAGCGAAGCCGAGATTCGCGACTGGCCGCTCGTGGTGGCGATCGACTACGGCGTCAAACGCAACATATTGCGCAAACTAGTCACGACAGGTTTCCGCGTGCGCGTAATGCCTGCCGTCAGCACGGCCCAAGAGATCCTCGCGCAAAATCCCGATGCAATTTTTCTTTCCAACGGACCGGGCGACCCTGCCGCGCTGCCCTACGCCCGCGCAACGGTGGCTGAGTTGCTCGGCAAGCGCCCGATCTTTGGCATCTGCCTGGGCCATCAGATATTGGGTCTGGCCCTTGGTGGCCGGACCTACAAACTCGTCTTCGGCCATCACGGGGCCAATCATCCCGTTTTGGATTTGAGGACGCGGCGAGTCGAGATTACCTCGCAGAATCATGGCTTTGCTGTTGACGTCGAGTCGATTAGCGGCAAGGCCGAGCTCTCCCATCTAAATCTCAATGACCATACGGTCGAGGGTCTTCGGGGTTTAGGCACCCCTTTCTTTTCGGTGCAATACCATCCCGAAGCTTCTCCAGGTCCGCACGACGCAAACTATCTTTTCAACCGGTTTCGGCGTTTGACTGAGCTCTTCGCCCGTTACGGCAAGAGCGCGATGGATTACTTGGAAAGCGAAGTTTAGAACCTTGGGGCGACGCAAAGATCTACATTCAGTTTTCGTTGTCGGCTCTGGGCCAATTACGATTGGTCAGGCGTGTGAGTTCGACTATTCGGGCACGCAGGCGCTCAAGGCGCTGAAAGAAGAAGGCCTGCGCGTCATTCTTCTGAACTCGAATCCGGCCACCATAATGACCGACCCGGAATTTGCCGACCGCACTTATATCGAGCCGCTGACGGCGGAAGTTGCGGCTCAAGTGATCGAGCGCGAACGCCCGGACGCGCTGCTGCCCACCTTGGGCGGGCAGACCGCCCTAAATTTGGCGATCGAGCTGGCCGAAAGCGGCGTGCTGGAACGCTTCGGCGTCAAACTAATCGGAGCAAGTCTCGAAGCGATCAAGAAAGCCGAGGACCGCGATCGTTTTCGGCAAGCGATGGTGAAAATTGGGCTTGACGTGCCTGCCTCTCAAATCGCGCGCTCTCTCGACGAGGCCAAGCGGGCCGTAGAAAAGCTGGGTCTGCCGGTGATTATTCGTCCATCGCGCACCCTAGGCGGAACCGGAGGCGCGCTTTCCAGCGAGTACAACGATTTTCTTGCGAAAGTCGAATGGGGATTGGCAAACTCGCCGAGTCACGAAGTCCTTATCGAAGAGTCGATCGCCGGATGGAAGGAGTTCGAGCTCGAGGTGATGCGCGATTGCGCCGATAATGTCGTGATCATCTGCTCGATCGAGAACGTCGATCCGATGGGGGTACATACCGGCGATTCGATCACGGTGGCGCCCGCGCAAACGCTGACCGATAAGGAATACCAGTTGATGAGGGACGCCGCTCAGCGCATCATCCGCGAGATCGGCGTCGACACGGGAGGCTCGAACATTCAGTTCGCTGTCGATCCGAAGACCGGACGGATGGTCGTAATCGAGATGAACCCTCGCGTGTCGCGCAGCTCTGCTCTAGCGTCGAAGGCCACCGGCTTCCCGATCGCTAAGATCGCCGCTCGGCTGGCAATCGGTTATCGCCTTGACGAGTTGCCAAACGATATAACGCGGAAAACCCCCGCTTGCTTTGAGCCGACGATCGACTACGTCGTCACCAAAATACCGCGCTTTACGTTCGAGAAGTTTCGCGACGCCGCCGACGAACTTGGTCCCCAGATGAAGTCGGTTGGCGAGGTGATGGCGATCGGGCGTACGTTTAAAGAATCGCTGCAAAAGGCTTTGCGATCTTTGGAGATAGGCTCTTTTGGCTTCGATGGGGTATCGGAGCGCGAGCGCAAAAGCTTGACCCGCAAGGCTCTGTGGGAGAGACTTTGCAAGCCCAATAGCCGCCGACTTTACTACGTTGCCGAGGCGTTGCGCGCCGGCATGACGGTCGAGGATATAGCCGCTGCCACTAAAATCGATCCTTGGTTTATCCGTTCGATTGCCGAAATCGTCGAAGACGAACGACGACTGCAAGCTTCAAAAACGCTTGACGCTTATGAGCTGCGAAGCCTCAAGCAAAAGGGTTTCTCCGACCGGCGTATCGCGGACCTTATCGGCGTCGACGAATCGGAGGTGAGGCGGTGCCGCCACGCGCTCGGGATCTTCCCAGCCTATAAGACCGTCGATACCTGTGCCGCTGAGTTCGAGGCCTTCACGCCATATTTTTACTCCACCTACGACGGAGAAAACGAGGCTCAGCCGACCTCTCGCTCCAAAGTGGTGATTTTGGGCGGTGGTCCAAACCGTATAGGCCAAGGGATCGAGTTCGATTATTGCTGTGTCCACGCGAGTATGGCTCTTCGCCGCGAAGGGTTCGAGACGATCATGGTCAACTGCAATCCTGAAACCGTCTCGACCGACTACGACATCTCCGACCGCCTGTACTTCGAGCCGCTCACTTTAGAAGACGTGTTGGAGATCGTGAGGCTGGAGCGACCGCTTGGCGTGATCGTGCAGTTTGGCGGGCAAACGCCTCTCAAGCTTGCCACCGCACTGGAACGGGCCGGAGTGCCGATATTGGGCACGCCTCCCGACGCGATCGATCGCGCCGAAGACCGTGAGCGCTTCAATGCGCTCGTGGCCAAGCTCAATCTAAGGCAGCCGCGCGGCGCAATTGCGCGCAACGAGCGCGAAGCGATAGAAGGCGCGGCCCGGATCGGCTACCCGGTGCTTATTCGGCCCTCGTACGTTCTGGGAGGACGCGCGATGGAGGTCGTCTGGGACGAACGCGCTTTGCGTTCCTACGTGGAAGGAGCGCTTTCAGCCTCGGAAAAACGCCCGTTACTTATCGACCAGTACCTCGAAGGCGCCATCGAGGTCGACGTCGACGCGATCTCCGACGGCCAGACGGTCGTAATCGGCGGTATCATGGAGCACGTTGAGCGCGCAGGGATCCACTCAGGCGACAGCGCGTGCGTTCTGCCGCCGCAATCGCTGGGAAGCGATATCGTCGCCGAACTTATGCGGCAAACCAAGCTGCTTGCGCGCGAACTTTCGGTTGTCGGCCTCATAAACGTCCAGTACGCCATTTTCCAGGGACAAGTTTACGTTCTGGAGGTCAATCCGCGTGCCTCTCGTACCGTACCGTTCGTCAGCAAGGCGATCGGCGTGCCTCTTGCCAAACTTGCCGCGCAAGTAATGGTGGGACGCAAGCTGACTGAGTTGGGTTTTGTTACGGAGAAGGTGCCGCGCCATGTCTCGGTCAAGGAGGCTGTATTTCCCTTTACGCGTTTTGCCGGTGTTGACCCACTGCTGGGCCCCGAGATGCGATCGACTGGAGAAGTAATGGGAATCGACGAGTCGTTTGCCGCTGCGTTCGCCAAAGCGCAGAAAGCGGCGATGGCATCGTTGCCTACCGCGGGCACGGCTTTCTTGAGCGTGAAAGATAGCGATAAACGCGAACTGGACGGCGTGGTCCACAGGCTTTATCGAATGGGTTTCAAGTTGCTTGCAACGGACGGCACGGCCCGTTTTATCCGCGCCTTAGGTATCCCGTGCGACACCGTCCGGAAGGTAGCTCAGGGAAGCCCCCACGTGGTGGACTTTATACGCGATGGGAAAATATCCCTCGTGATCAACACACCAGAGGTGGTCGGCGCTGCCGACTCGGCTTCGATACGACGCACCGCGCTTGAGTGTCGCATACCGTATTTTACGACGATGGCTGGAGCGCAAGCAGCTGTAACGGCTATCGAGGCACTACAAAGGCGACCGTCCAAAGTGCAAGCGCTTCAGGACTACTACCGCGACTGACGGCTGAGGTTTCGTTCGGCCAACCTTTAAGCCGAAAGCGGTTGCAAAACAGATTGGTGGGCGGGTGGGGCAGCCGTCACGCTCCGGGATCGTGAGCAGATCGAATGTAAACAAGCTCGACGTCCCATTAAGTCCCGACACTCCGGTCGAACAGCTCCCTGGGATCGGGGAGCGGCGCGCCCGAGTTTTGCGGGCGCAAGGTATATGCACTGCTTTGGACTGCCTTTTGAATCTGCCGCGCCGGTACGAAGATTGGCGTGTTTTGTCGAACCCGCGAGAATTGCGTCCTGGCGCGACGGTCACGATGCGCGGCACGCTTCGCAAGGTCGCGCAGCGCGCCATGGCAAGCAATCGGAAACTTTGTCTGATGCGGGCGAGATTCGAGTGTGATGGAACTTCGGTACCTGTCGTATGGTTCAACTTTTCTCCCCATTTGGCCGCCCAGATCCCGTTCGATTGCGAAGTGCTGATTCATGGAAAAGTGGCGATAGGTATGGGAGCGTTGCTCCAGATCGTCAACCCCGTCGTGGAGCAGTTTTCGGGCGAGGAGGCGCTTTCGCTGCGTCCGGTCTACCGGGTGCCATCTACGGTGGGTCAACGCACGTTTGCGCGCCTGGTAAGCGTAATTCTCGATCAGCTTGACGGACGATTCGAGGGTGCGATTCCGGAAAGTCTTCGCCGCTCCTCCGGGCTACTTGAACCGATCGCTGCGCTGCGCTTCGTACACCGTCCTCCGTCCTCGGCCAATCTTGAAGACTTGATGTTTGGGCGCACGGCTGCTCATCAGGTTTTGGCGCTGGAAGAACTTTTCGCCTTCCAGCTCGCTTTGCATCTGGAGTCTCGACGCGCCGCGCAAAGGCGCGGTCACGTGCTACCGGCTAGCGACGGCTTGTCGCAAGCGTTTTTGAAGAGCCTACCGTTCGAGCTTACGAACGCGCAAAAGCGGGTGCTTGCCGAAATCGATGTAGATTTGGTTTCTGGAACGCCGATGAACCGCTTGTTAATCGGCGAAGTCGGCAGTGGCAAGACAGTCGTCGCGCTCTGGTCAGCGTTGCGCGCTGTCGAATGTGGGTGGCAAGCGGCGGTGATGGCGCCTATCGGTCTTTTGGCCGAACAGCACTACCAGACGGCGGCAAGATATGTCGAGGGGCTCGGAGTCAGATGTGCCCTGCTCACAAGCGCTGTGACTGGGAAAGAGCGCGCTCAACGTTTGCGTGACATAGCATGCGGCCGCGCTCAGATCGTGTTTGGGACGCAAGCGCTTCTTAAGGATTCGGTTAGATTCACGAAACTGGGGCTAGCTGTCATCGACGAGCAGCATCGTTTCGGCGTATTCGATCGCGCTCGCTTGAAAAGCGTGGCTCCTAACTCGCATATGTTGCTGATGACAGCCACGCCGATCCCGCGCAGTCTTGCGCTCGTCCTGTTCGCAAACCTGAACGTTTCGTTTTTGGACGAAGTGCCTGCTGGCAGAGCCAGAGTGCAGACGCGGATCGTTCCTGAAAGCCGATTCGAGGAAGTCGAAAGTATCGTACTGCGCCGAGTAGAGGAAGGTGGACGCGCATACTTCGTGCTGCCCGTAATCGGCGAGGACATAGCGAGCGACGACGAGCTGGATGACGAGGGCGTTGCGAGCGTCAAGGCGATAGCCGAGCGACTTCGCGCGGGCAAACTCAGTCGGTTTCGAGCTGGAATCTTGCACGGCAGGATGGCCCAGCGCGCAAGAGAGGCTACGATGCGCGCGTTTCGCGAGGGAGCCCTCGATATCTTGGTGGCTACCACGCTTGTGGAGGTAGGAGTCGATGTACCCGAGGCAAATGCTATCGTCATCGTAAACGCCGAACGTTACGGTCTTGCACAGCTTCATCAGTTGCGGGGGCGCGTCGGTCGCGGCAACGCTGACTCGGACTGTATATTGCTGGTCAAGGACGACGCTTGCGAGCAAGCTTTTCGGAGGCTTTCCGCAATACTTAGAAGCACCAGCGGGATTGAAATCGCCAAGGCCGACATGGAGCTGCGCGGACCGGGCGACTTGTTGGGGAGCAGGCAAAGTGGAGCACTACCACTTAGGTTTGCCCGATTTGTGCACGACGCTGAATTAATAAGTCAGGCGCGCGCGATGGCGCATCAGACCCTTTTGCGCGACCCCGAGCTTGCCGGGCCGGAGACGTCGGGTGCTCGCCGAGCGGTCAAGCGGCTGCTCGCTTACGGTTTCAGTCTTGCCGATGTTGGGTAGCCAGGAGAGGTATTGCGCGAGTTTTTTGCCCACGCCGATGCGTTGGGAGGCGTAAGGCGCGTTTCGCGGCGCAAAGCAAAGCAGCTACGTAGTGCGCCTATCGAAGCCACGCATGTCGGTTCAATGCTGAGCTCGAGGTTTAAAGCGGGCGTCAGCTCGAGCGGACGTCGCGATGCCTTCTGGTGACGCTTTAAGCGACAAGCTATTCCACACGCACGTGGCGGCTTTTTCGCTCTGTTCCGGCTTCTGGCCGGCGATCACCACTACCTTTTCAGCGCGTTGTTCGACGCGGTGCAGCGAGCTTCCACCTGGCAAGCGTGGGATTATGCTTGCGTAGGTTGACGCGAAGCGCTCAGCTGCGTAAGAGCTTTCCAGTACCAAGACCCATGCGACGGCGAGATTGGGGCCGTTACGAAGAATTTTCATATGGTCGCCCCGCCAGTAGTCGGCCAGTACCCGAGCGTCTTCGTGGGAGGTGAGGTTGTTTTCCAGCAAGACTTCAAGGAGATACTGCCCCATCGTGTTGTCTTCGCTTTTGCGCCATCCGTCGACCGGTCGCTCGTAGCATCCAAAGGCTACCTCTACAGGTGGCGTGAAGCGATCGAAGTAAAGTTCGGGATGGATTATCTGGCGCGTGGACTGAGGCGGTTTTTTATAAAGCTCGTCGACCGCGTCCCATCCACCGCGCCGTAAAGCGCGCGCGACAAAATTCGCGCCGGCTGCGTATTCGAACGCCACGGGTTCGCTAACGCCGGGTGCGATGCCGCTAGTATCTTTGACGAACTCGCCCGGCAGTCCATTAAGTTCCAGAACAAGCTTATCGATGATCGCCGGGTCGGAGCTGCCGAGCACGTAAGCGAAGCCGGCCAGTGTTGCGTCGCCTTCGGCTACAGCCGTCAGGGCGAGCGAGCGGTCATCGTCCTTGAGCTCGTCCAGCTTTCGTTGGAGGTCGAAATGCTGGTCTTGCAGCGCATGGGTCAATTCATGGGCTAGCACCATCTCTCCAATTACGTCGCGTTGAGCTATAAACTGGGTCAGACCGTACCAGAGTCCTGCGCTAGTGCCTCCGCTGAGCAGCACCATTACTTTTTCGTCGCCGTCGTAAAATGCGGAGACCTGACTTTCTAGGAGCCTTAAGTTCTCCGCTTTAAGGTCGATGCCGGGCGGATAAAGGCCGAGCAAAGCGCCTGCCTCCCCTTCGTCTTTGAACTCCTGGTCCGAGACCTTGTGAGTTAACTCTTCGCTGAGGATTTTGCTTGCCTCTTTTGGGGTTTCGAGAAGGATGGGCACGTTGGTTTTAAACGAGAGCTGGCGCAACCGTTGAATGCCTGCTTCGACCGTGGCCACCTCCGACTGGTTGATTTTGCCCCCATGCACGAGCTGATAAGAGCATCCCGCCAGCGTCGAGAAAAGAATCGCTACTAACCTGAGCAGCAGGCGTCGGGGCGCAAGACAATTGAAAGCGGGCTTCATTCGCGGCCGATAATGAGCGGCATTTTGAGCGAAAGCGTCTCCTTTGCGCGCGCAAGCGCCTGAGCTCGGCTGGCGAAGCCGCCAATGCGAACCCGATAGTAGTGGCTTGTGCCCGCGCGCAATTCTTCAATTTTTACGTTCGGATAGACGCTGGCTAGTCGGTCTCGCAGCCGCAATGCGTTGGCGAGATTGGTAAACGAGCCCACCTGAATATAGTAGCCGTAGCGGTTTGCGACACTCGCCTCCTCGACGGGGCCTCGTACAACCTCTATTTTGACAGGTGCCGTGCCCTGGCCAACCATACCGAGAGCGCGTGCGGCTCCATGCGAGAGGTCGATTGCGCGCCCTTTTAGAAAGGGGCCTCGGTCGTTGATCCTGACGAGCACCGAGCGGCCGTTGTTCAAATTGGTAACCGCGACTAGCGTTCCTAGTGGCAAAGTGGGTGACGCCGCGGTCAGGTCTTCCTGGTTATAAATCTCGCCGTTCGCGGTGCGTCGGCCGTTGAACCCGGGTCCGTACCATGAGGCCATGCCGAAGGAGGTCTGCGGAGTGCTAGTCGAAAAGGTGCTTACACTTGGCGACACCGGCTTGTGGGTCGTGCACGCGCAAAGCCAAGCGGCTAGTGCGATCGACGCTGATCGAGCGACCCTCCTCATCCCCGCGACATCCACTTGTGCACAAACCGGAAGTAAAGGTCGTGCTTTTCACCTAAGGATACTGTTTTGGGCCCTTCTCGGGCAAATACGCGGCCTTACGAGGCTCGTCGATTGCGGAGAATCGTGGTAGGATGATTACGAAAACGATTTTTGCCACTTTTAACGCGAACTACGTTAACGCTTAAAAGTTATCACCTCCTCAGGCGTCAAATGACCGATGATACGCAACAGACAACAGCTCGAAGAGCTGGAAGAGCGCGTTCTTGCTCCTTATGCGATGCGGTCGCGACTTAGCCGGGGCCGGCGATACGCCGAACCCGAGCATCCGTTGCGAACCTTTTTTCAGCGCGATCGCGACCGGATTATCCATTCCGCTGCGTTTCGGAGACTCGAATACAAGACGCAGGTTTTCGTAAATCATGAGGGCGACTACTATCGCACGCGTCTGACTCACACGCTGGAGACGGCGCAAATCTCCCGCAGTATCGCTCGCATGCTGGGCCTCAACGAGGACTTGGCCGAAGCGATCGCGCTTGCTCACGACCTGGGTCATCCTCCGTTTGGGCACGCCGGCGAGCGCGTGCTTAACCAGCTGATGAAAGAATATGGCGGTTTCGACCATAACGCACAGAGTCTGCGCACGGTCGACTGGATCGAAGTCCGATACCCGAATTTCCGAGGATTGAATCTAAGCTACGAGGTAAGGGAAGGAATAATCAAGCATTCGGACTTTCGCGGACGACCCGAAGTCGCCGAGTTCGATCCCGATTCCTATCCATGTCTGGAGGCGCAGATCGTCGACCTTGCCGACGAGATCGCCTACTCTGCTCACGACGTGGACGACGGGATTAAGTCCCAGTTGCTGGCAAGCGATGATTTGTGGGACTCGCCGCTGTATGCGATGGCGGCGCGGGCGGCCGAGCGCGACGGTTCGAGCAAGGACCCTGGGGTCCGCCGCTACCGGACGGTTACGCGGATGATCGATGCGATGGTTACCGACCTCGTGAATACGATAAACGAAGAAATCACCGCTGGCGCGATCGAGAGCGTCGAAGATGTCAGAAAGGCGGGTCGGCCGCTTGCCCATTTCAGCCCCGCGATGGCCGAGATGGTGCAGCGCCACAAGCAGTTAATGATGGAGCGTCTTTATCTCCATTTTCGCGTGCGTCGTATGACCGAGAAGGCCGCTCGCGTGATTACACAGCTGTTCGAGGCTTACATGGCCGAGCCAGCGCAGATGCCTCCGCACATACTGGCGCGAATCGAGCAAGACGGCGAACCCAAAGCACGGGTAATAGCGGACTATATCGCTGGGATGACGGATCGCTTCGCGCTGGAGGAGCATCGAAAGCTTTTCGATCCTCATGTACGTGTATGATGCTGGATGCGACGAGGCTGCAAATCCCGTCTTTATTCTACCCGCGTTGGTAACAGCCTAGCTAAACGGTTGTCTAAACGTTTCCGGCTAAGAACACGACAAAGCGAGGTCATATGTCGGCGATTATCATGGATGGGCGCGCGGTAAGCGAGCAACTAATGCCTGAGCTTAAGCGCCACGTAAAGGAGATCAAGGAAAAGTACAACTGGACGCCGCATCTAGCGGCAATCCTGGTGGGTGACGACCCTGCTTCACGCCAGTACGTGCGCAACAAACAGCGCTACGCGGCGGAACTTGGGCTCGGCAGCGAGCTTATAACCATGTCGAGTGAAGAGGCGAGCACCGAGAGCCTTCTTAAGCTTATCCAACGCTTAAACCGAGACCCGCGAATAGCAGGTATCTTGCTCCAACTGCCCCTTCCAGAGCACGTCGACCGCTTCCGGCTCTTCGACGCGATCGACCCGCTCAAGGACGTCGACGCAGTATCTTCCACCGTGGTCGGCGGATTCTATCGCGGCCAGTGGGGGCTTTTTATCCCTTGCACGCCTCGCGGCGTGCTGACCTTGCTAGACTATTACAAGGTTCCGGTCGAGGGTGCGCGCGCGGTCGTGATAGGTCGCAGCGATATCGCTGGCAAGCCTTTGGCGCTGATTTTGGGCGGGCGCCTGCGCAACGCGACTGTCACATGGTGTCATACGCACACGCGCGACCTTGCGCAGGTTTGTCGGGAGGCTGATCTGCTCGTATCGTGCGCCGGTGCCGATCCGGGGCGCCCGTATTTGATCACCGCGGATATGGTCAAGCCGGGTGCCTGCGTTATCGACGTCGGATTTCGCCGGGTGGGCAAGGGACGTTTCGTCGGAGACGTCGATTTCGAAAACGTCAAAGAAGTGGCCGGATGGATCACGCTCAATCCGGGTGGCACGGGACCGATGACAGTGTTAGCGCTGATGCAAAATTTAATCGACGCTGCCCGCTACATGCTCGGTCTGGAACGTGCCTCCTACTCAGTATGACGCACTTCGCCGCGGAGGCGTTAGGTGCTACGTTCGGTTTTCAAGCCTAAGCGACTTGCTTGCTAAGTTGGCTTCGCCCCTTGGCCATACAATTCGGACGCTCGAGCGGCTTAGGCCTGCTTGCAACTGTTTTCGCAACCACGAAGCGCTTTTTGCTCGTCAAAGCAGCCGGCTCCTCGGCACAAGCCAGCACACGTTTCAATCGTCTTGGATCGTCAAGACGTCGCCCACCTGGGTATTTGTCCGCTTGGCCGTTCCCGCGGGCAATTCAATCGCCTCAGTAGCCCCAAACGCCAGCGAGGATAGCCGCCATGGCTTAAGCTCGTGATCTATCTTGAGGATTCTACCCTGGCGGTCTAGAAAGATAACGTCGATCGGAAATCGCATAAAAAAGGTGTGCATCCACATAAGCGGGAGCGCCGTACTGCCGACAAACAGCATCCCTTCGCCATCGTGAAGTTGCGCGTGCGCCAGAAGTCCCCGAACGCGATCAACGAGATGGTCTGCCACGCTAAGTCGTGTGCAAATAATTCTACCGCGAGTTTTGTTGAACACTTTGAGCTGGCGATTTGGGTCCATCCGCAGCTTTGACTTTTCTATCGCGAGCGCCGGTCTAGCTTTATCCCAGTAAGATCGGGTCTTTGCCGACAACTGTCAACGGCTGGCATCGATGCGCCATAAGTTGGCTTTTGTTTAAACGCGCAGGGACACACTGCGCTTGCAACGTGATTGAGACAAAGAGTAAGGCGAACAATAGTGATTTGTCTGCCAAAGTGGCAAGGATTTGCTTTTGTACTGAAAAGGACGAGGCCTCATCAGAGAGGGTCCCACGGGCGTTGAGAAAACGGGCTTTAAGCCACCAACGATTGTTACTTTTACTGCTCAGCTTTGCTAGCCTTCGCTCGGTTCGCGGCAATACGGGGTTGTCGATGCTCGATGCGGCGCGCTTTGTGAAATATTTTGTAGTACGTGGTGTTCTCGCCGTACATTGGTTGTGTGTTCGAGCTGGCGCAAATATGGATGAACTCACGGGGGGTCGACTCGCGTCGATATAAGTTATCGCCGCGGAGCTTTCGGCGCTTTTCCTTATGGATGGTGGGCGATGAGCGAGCAGCTAGAGGGTGAAAGTTTTCAAGGCAAGGTCACTCAGCTTCTGTTCGTCAACCCACAGACGGGTTATGCGGTCGCGCGTCTGAAGGTCGAGGAGGACGGCCCTGGGCGACCGGCTGCGCGCCAAAAGGAGGTGACCTTAGTGGGGCAGCTCGCTGAGCTTGCGCCTGGGATGCTGGTACGGGTATCTGGGCGCTACGAGACCCATCCAAGCTTCGGCGTGCAATTTCGCGTCGAGCGTTTCGAGACTTTGGCTGGAGCTGAGCTTGGGGCGCTCGAGCGATATTTGATCGATGAAGTAAAAGGCGTTGGCCCCACGCTTGCGCGCCGTATTATCGAGCGCTTCGGCGACGAGACGGAAAACGTGCTGACGTACGCTCCGGAACGGCTTCGTGAGGTGCGCGGGCTTAGCGCCACCGTGGCTCAGCGAATCAGCGCGCTGTGGCGCGAGCGCGTCGGGCTACGGGAACTTACCGTGTTTTTACGCACTCATGGCGTCCCAGGTTTTCTAGCACAGCGACTATACAAGATCCTCGGCCATGGTGCGCTGGACATAATAAAGCGCGACCCTTATGTGCTCGTAGCCACTGTGAGCGGAGTTGGTTTCAAAACCGCGGACCTAATAGCCGAGAAGATCGGCATCGCCCGTGACTCGCCCGAGCGAGCCCGTGCAGGCTTGCTCTACATGCTGCAGCGGATGGCCGAAGAGGGGCACGTCTGCGTACCAGAGGAGCATTTAAGGACGCAGCTCGAGACGCATCTCGGAATAGGAAGCGCTCTTTGTTGGTCGGCGCTTTCAGAGCTTGAAAGGCGTGGTGCGATCGTGGTCGAACCCAGCCACGGCGAAACCTGGATTTATCTTCGGCATCTCTTTCAGGCCGAGCGCGACTTGGCCCAGCTTATGTGGCGACACCGCGGCGAGCGGTCACCTTTGCGTCCGGATGCGGTGGCTGATGCTGTAGTGTCGGCTGAGGAGCGTCTGGGGCTTGCCCTTTCGCCCGAGCAAAAAAAGGCATTGCGCGTGGCTCTCACCCATAAAACCGCGATCATCACCGGCGGGCCCGGTACTGGCAAGACCACGTTGCTGCGTGCGCTTTTGGACGCCTTGGACGAATTGCGCCTGAAATATGCCCTTGCTGCGCCTACGGGGCGGGCGGCACGCCGCTTGGCAGAGACTACAGGGCGAGAGGCGAAAACGATCCATCGCTTGCTCGAATACTCGCCTGAGACAGGTTCTTTTGTCCGTGGACCGAATTTCCCGCTATCCGTGGACTTTTTGGTGCTGGACGAAGCGTCGATGATCGATGTCGAACTGTTCGCAGACCTCCTTGCCGCCTTAGAGGCCAAAACGTCGCTCGTGATCGTCGGCGACCGTGACCAACTGCCCTCTGTTGGCCCCGGACAAGTGCTTGCTGACCTTATCGCCTCAGGCCTTTTTCCCGTGGTTCAGTTGCGTCAGATATATCGACAGGAGCAGCGCAGTCAAATCGTCGCGGCGGCCCATCGGATAAACTCAGGCCTGATGCCTGAATTCGGCGGCGACGCCTCGAGCGACTTCTTCTTCCTGGAGCGCAACGCTCCTGAAGAAGTGCTTGCCACGGTCAAGCAGCTTGTGCACACCCGCCTTATCGGCAACTTCGGGTTACGTGACCCAAGCGAGATTCAAGTTCTTTCGCCGATGAACCGGGGAGCGCTTGGCGTGCAAGCGCTCAACACCGAGCTTCAAGCATTGCTTAACCCGCGTGGCCGGGAAATCAAGGCTGGGCAGCGCCATTTTCGAGAAGGCGACCGCGTTATTCAGTTGCGCAACAATTACGAAAAGCAGGTATTCAACGGCGACTTAGGCCGAATCGTTCGGTTCGACGACGAGCTCGGCCGTGTGGAGGTTGCCTTCGACGACCATCGCGTGCTCTACGACTTGACCTCGCTGACCGAAGATTTGGCGCTCGGCTACGCAGTTACGGTGCATAAAAGCCAAGGCAGCCAGTATCCGGCCGTAGTCTTGGTGCTGCATCACAGTCATTATCTAATGCTTCGGCGAAACCTCCTTTATACGGCGGTGTCGCGGGCCGAACGGGTGTGTGTTATCGTCGGTTCGCGCGCGGCCTTACTTCACGCTGTTCGCAACGCCGCAGAGAGCCGTCGGTTCACGCGCCTGACCGAGCGGCTGCGCAGTCTGGCCGGCGCCGACAAGCCTGCACTTTCCAGTTGAGCAGCAAGGAACGCCGTCGTTCCTCAAGCCGGGCGCAGACGGCGGCCGCGGCGGGGGGCAAGCGCGCGAAGTTGTTCCAAAGTATCCTGCGCTGCCCGTCGAATTAAGTCCGGGTCGTATCCTTGTGCGGTAAGGCGTTCTTCAACTTCGCGCAAAGTTTTCTCGTAATTGTGCCTAAAGCGCTGGTTGAGTGCGTGCCATGGTATCGACTTAAGCGCCTCGATCGCCTTTGGGTCGGCTTTGAGTATTCCGCGGTGAATCAGAACCGCGATTGCCGGATAACCGATATAGCCCTGCCAATAGGAGGCGTTATCGTTTGCGCTTATCTCGCGTCCGTCTTCGCTGCTCTCTACGCGGTATGTTTTGGAACCGTCGGAAGACTGTACAAACGCAAGCCCAGAATCGAGAAGCGTGCAGCGTTGGTCGGCGAGCGCGCCAAAAGCCTCGTAAATCTTGATTAACGGCGGCATCCCCCACGCCTTGGTATCAGATTTCGCCCTGTCGTCGTCGCCCGTTCTGGAGTATGTCCGTTGCGCCCGTTTAGCCATCGCCTTCATACTATCATGTGGTAATATGTGGAAGCACACATACACCGGATTAGAACGACGTAGAGCTTCACGGGAGTAAGTAAGCGATGGCGACCGAGCCAATCGGAAAGTTGGATCACATAGGGATTGCCGTGCACAGTATCCAGCAGGCACGGAAGTTTTTCGAGGACCAGTTGGGCGCGCGCTTCATGTTCGAGGCACAAAGCGCCGAACACGGGCTCTCTTTTTGCGTTCTCGACTTGAACGGGCTTACGATCGAGTTGCTCGAACCCGCGAGCGAGAACTCGCAACTTGCCCAGTTTCTCCAAAAACGCGGCGAAGGCGTCCACCATCTGACCTTCAACACGCCCGACACGAAGCGACAGGTCGAAAGGCTCAAGGCGAATGGCGTGCGGGTGGTACAGGAAAAAGAATGGTCGCCGACTTCTTATGAGGCCTACATTTCGCCTAAGAGCGCTCACGGCGTTTTGATTCAGCTAGGCTCAGGCTATCCGACGCTGGACAACGTGCCGGAGTGGACCCAACAAGCAAAAGATCCGGTGTCATAGGCGCGAACCGATTGGGTATGCGAAACCTTTTTGCGTTTGCTGCGCAGTGGCTTATTGCGTACTGACGTGATTGAGCAACTCGCAGTGGCCAACTGCCGGACGAGGCTTTTAGCTAGCGCGGGCATAAAGGTCGGGTCTAACACAGTCCGGTGGAACTTGGCGAGATCGTGCCGACCTTTGGCCATCCCTGCGGGCTTGTCGCGTTTTTCACTGCGCTTTTGCAAGCAAGAGCTTTGTCAGATTAGCCAGTTGTGATCGTGGGAAGCGCAACACTAAAAGACAGACTTGCCAGCATGATCGGCGAAGCGCTCGAGCGATTGCGCCGCTCCGGTCGACTGCGGCACGAGCAGCCGGTCAGCTTCGTCGTTGAATTGCCAAAAGATCCTTCGCATGGGGATTACGCCAGTAACGTTGCTTTGGTGTTGGCGCGCTACGAGGGCAAGCCCGCAAAAGAGGTAGCTGAGGCTATTCGCGCGGAGCTTGCCGACTCGGATGAGTTTGCGTCGGTAACCGTAGCCGGGCCGGGTTTCGTCAATTTCAGGCTCGCTCCGGCGTTTTGGCATGAACTGCTTCGGCGCGCTGCAGCGCAAGGCGAGGCCTTTTTTGTGCCAAAAGTTGGTTTGGGTAAAAAGGCTCAAGTTGAGTTCCTTTCAGCAAACCCGACCGGGCCTTTGACCGTAGGACACGGTCGCAACGCCGTGCTCGGGGATACGGTTGCTCGGATGTACGAAGCAGCCGGGTTTTCTGTAACCCGAGAGTATTACTTCAACAATGGCGGCCGCCAAATGAAGCTGCTAGGAGAGTCGGTTCGCGCTCGCTACTTGGAGTTGCTCGGTCATGAGGTTAGTTTTCCCGAAGAAGGGTATCGAGGCGAGTACATTCGCGAAATAGCGGCCGAGCTTGTAAAGCGCTACGGCTCGAGCCTGGTGGACGAAACGAGCCTTGAACCGTTTCGAGAGGCGGCCGAAAAAGCGATCTTTGCTGATATTCATCGAACTTGCGCGCGACTTGGGATTCGGTTTGACGTTTATACCAATGAGCTAGACTTGATTCGCGACGGCAGGGTCGAGCGCGTCCTTGCGGAACTTGACCGGCGGGGACTTTTGGTCGAGCGTGACGGAGCGGTATGGCTGCGCGGCGAGCCTCTAGGGCTTCCCAAAGACGAGGTGTTGATTCGCTCGGGCCCAGAGCGCGAGCCGACCTACCGCACGCCGGACATCGCCTACCATATCGATAAGCTTGCGCGGGGTTTCGACGTGATAATCGGCGTCTTTGGCGCCGACCATATCGCGGAACACAAGACAGTGCTGACGGTGCTCAACGCGTTGGGTTACGACATAAGTCGCTTTAGAACGATTATATACCAGTTCGTTACTCTTACCCGGGGCGGCGAGAAAATTAAGATGTCGACGCGCCGCGCTACCTATGTGACGCTCGACGAGCTTATTGACGAAGTCGGTGCCGACGTCGCACGGTTTTTCTTTTTGTTCCGCAAAAGCGACAGCCATCTCGACTTCGACCTGGAGCTTGCAACCCGTCAGGCTCCCGAAAATCCCGTTTATTACGTGCAGTATGCTCACGCAAGGCTGGCCAGTGTCTTTCGCGAGGCTCAAAAAGCGGGTCTAAAGCTTCCGGACGATCCCGACAAGGTCGACTTGGCGTTGCTCTCGGAGGAGGAGCTCCAACTGGCCAAGAAAGTCGTGCGTTTCCCTGAGCTGGTGCTCACCTGCATCGAAGAACTCGAGCCCCATCGCTTGCCTTTCTTTCTGGTTGAGCTCGCCGGCGATTTTCACCGCTATTATAACAAGCCCACGAATCGTATAATTATGAGCGATAATGTCGAGCTCAGCCTGGCACGGCTATTTCTTGCAAGTCTCGTCAAGCAAACGTTGGCTTACGGGCTAGGCTTGCTCGGAGTAAGCGCGCCGGAGCGTATGTGAGGGTGTGATGCGGTTCGAGATCGGTGCGTGGGGAATATTTCTGCTGCTCGTCGGGTTGGCCGGTTTGTCAGGTTCTATCTTTTTGCTCGGGATGTTTGCTGGTTACGAAGTGGCCCGCCAAGATCAACAGAACACCAACGTTGCGATGGTCCTTCCGATACCGGCCAGTCCGGTGCCGTCTTTTTCGGCATCGGTTGCACAGACGGCGGGTGCAGAAAGTACGGCGACGCCGTCGATCGCTTCTTCCCCACAGCCAGCCGTACCCTCAGTGGCTCCCTCCGTGTCACGTCCCTTACCACCTGTAATCGCAAACCGTTCGACCACCTCCGCACCGTCGGTTGTGGGTAGTGAGGTTGCTCCACCCACTGCGGGGCCGGCAGCAGTGACTGGATCGACACCGGGCGCAGTCACTACGTTGTCGAAGGCTTCGCCAGCCGGGCCGGTCACGGCATCGACAGCGCGTTCAGGGCCGTTACAAACCCCTGTGGCGGCGCCAACCGCTGCCCACGTTGGACCATATAGCGTCGAGATTCAGGCAGCGATGGATGGCCAGGCCGCCTTGCAACTGGTGCAGAAGCTGCGAAGCATGGGTTATCCTGCATATTCGGTGGAAAAACAAATAGGCGGCCAGACCTGGTATAAGGTGCGCGTAGGTCATTTCGCCTCCCGGGCTGAGGCGGAAGCGGCCGAGGAGCGACTTCATCAACAGTTAAATGGTGCTTTGACCACGAGATAATCCCTGAGCTGGTCGAAGAGAAGTAGGCAGCCGACACAGCGAAGAAGTGTTTGTGCTGCTCCTGGGAGCTATCGATCCCCTCAAGTTCATCCCATACGCCGGCAAGTCAGGTTTCCTCGTCTAAGCTATGGGGTAAGGGAACCATCCTTGGGCGATTTGCCCCGAACGGTTTAAAGGCCTAATTACAAGCCCGCGCTATCAAACCTTGCCGAGCACGACGGGATTCCAAGCGGGCCTATTGGCGCGCAAAGCGGACCAATTGGGTGTTCGCCTATCCCAGATTGCGTAGCTTTGGGCAACTTTAGGTGGGGAAATTTTTTATAGCAGTTGTGAGAAACTCATCTCGGATAGAAAACGCAGGAAAACAGTAGGCGTTTGCTCCCGCAGAAAGTGGGTTTGCATAGAGGCAAAAACGGCGCTCTTGCCCTTGAGAGCAAGCAAGCAGGGCTAACGACGCTGTCGAACTTCCACGCGGTGCGTTCCCTTAATCGTACGAGCTCCACCATTCCTGAGCACGACGGTCGACCGAGCGTCTGGGGCGCTCAAAGCTTATCGGCGACGACAGAGGGCGGCGAAGCCTTGTAAACAAGCGAAACACTGAAAATCCCTGCTTAATCCCTTGGACCGTGGGGCGAAATACCGACTGCGCGTCTTGATTGTGGCGTTGCGGTTCCATCGCTTCTCTTCCATCGTAAAATGAAGCTTGTAAGGCTAGGCGAGAAGCAATCTGCGGGCCGGACGTTTGACACGTCGGTTTTGTCAATAGAGAGAGCGGCCCTGGTCGCAGGAATATCCCCGGATAGCCGATCCTACCTAAGATACGAACAAAAAAGCTCAACGTTTTTTCTGCGCGACCGATAATCGCGCAGGAAAAAATTAGCCGCTGCGCAAGACTAGGTCACGGTCACGATCCACTAGCAAACATTAAGAATCTCCTGCCGCTAATTCTTGCTTTAGGCTTCAGCAATCCAAGTGAGGTCACCGTGAGCGGCTGTCGGCTTAAACGTTCCACGAATCGCCAGTTTTTATGTTTGAGCGCCGATTGTGGAAAACGTTCATGTACGTCTTGACGCTCTCGAGTAGTCAAAACCGCTCGTATTGAGTCGACCCAGCGCAAGCGCGGTGCAAAAGCTCGTTTCTCTAGCGTCGCACGAGATGTCGCTTCGCATGGGACATCTGTGTCTCAATCGCAAGCATCGTCGAAGCCTTGATGACATTAGTTGCGCTTAGTCGGACTCAACGGCTGGGCATAAAAGATGCTGTGTCGAAGGGAGAGCCTCGAAAAGCGGAGGAGGTTAATTATGAACGAGCAAGTTCGAGCTCAACTGTTTTATCTTCGAGAGTTCGCTTTTAGAAAGATTGCCCGCCTGTTGCGCCGCGGCGATCGCGAGCAGGGCCAGACGATGACGGAATACGCGCTCATCGTCGCGCTGGTTGCCGTAGCTGCGGTTACCGCGTGGGCGGCTTTGGGTCAAAAGATTCTCGCGCTACTGCAGGACGTTACGAACTATCTAAGCCCAGGCGGCTCGAGCACGTGATCTGGGAGTTGTCTCGGAGTTGCGCAAAAGGGTTTACTTGTAGGCCTGTAAAACTCCCATATGTGTAGCCGCAAACAAGCTGTTGCCGAGCTTTCTGATGGACGTCATTGACTGACGAAGCCGCGCGCGCTGGCAGCTTAAAGAAACTTGACGGAGAGGCGATTGAATGAATGAGTAGAATGAACAAAGTTCTATAAGGATTTTAAGCCTTACGACAAGCTGATCTCGCTGTGCTCCAGGTCTGCCTAAACGGTCGTTACCTCAGGTTGCGCCGCGGAGCAGCCAAATACCGGGTGCTCGGGCGTAGGACGTGAGCGGTTTAGCGATCCTGCGGTCTGGAGCTAGGCGAGCGAAATTTTCCCTTAAAGTTTAGAACAGCGCAGCCTGACGCTTGGCATCTGAGGGGCTTAGTTCGATTCTGCGACATCTAATGTGTCAAGTGGGTTTGGTTTTGCGCTGACGTAGGAGGGCGGGCGAAGACCGAGACTGTAACCTTGTGATGGTACGGCCGAACGTATTTGTGTTAGTCGCGGGTCTTATCGCGACTATCGCCTCTTACATGGTGTACTCGGTGTTGAAGACGCGCGACGAGCTGCTGAAAAAGCAGCAACCGCAACTTGTGGCGATCGCCGTTGCTACCCGCAACCTTCCATTAGGTAGCAAACTCGACTCCACGGCGATCGCGATGGTACCGTGGCCTCGCGACCATCTACCAGCTGGAGCGATTACCGATCCTGCGGCCCTACGTGACCGTATCGTAAAGGTATCCATCGCCGCCGATCAGCCTATTGTGAAGTCCGCGTTGTACGACGGCGCGCCCACAAGCGGTCTTTTGCCGCTGATGATCCCGCCGGGGATGCGGGCGATGTCGGTGCCGGTGGACGAAGTGAGCGGCGTGGCTGGTTTCGTGATGCCACACGCGCGAGTCGACGTGCTGGTTGCGATACATTCCCCCAAAGGAACGGAGAGTCCCAAGGCCAAGATTGTGCTCGAGAACGTCGAGGTCCTAGCGATCGCTCAAGAGCTGGAGGGCAGCGACCGCCAGCCCCAGGTCGTGCGCGTCGTAACGTTGCTCGTAACTCCTGACGAAGCCGAACGGTTAGCGCTGGCAAGTCGCGAAGGCACGCTGCGGCTTGCTATCCGCCGCTACGACGATCAAAAGCTGGTAAACACTAGCGGGACCGATCTAGAAGGATTGCTTCGAGCCTACAGCAATCCGGTGTTTGCCAGAGCGCAAGTGCGTCGATCCTCTAGCGCGGAAGCGTCCGCGCAGGCTGTGCGGGTAGAGGTGATGCGGGGTGCTAAGGCTCGCGAGCTTGTAAGCTTTATTGCCGGTACTGCCTCTTTGCAAAGGCGTCCGAAACTTGCTTCGGATCAGAACGGGATGCGTGTTTCGCAAGCGCAGAGCCCGTCAAAAGACGAGGAATCGTCGAGCTTTATGAACTCGGAAGTGTTCGGTCCTGGCGCAAAAACGATAGAGGTCGGTGCGCCGGTTTATATGCCTGCTACCGCTCCCTATGCTGAGCCTAGGTAAACAACAATTGAATGGTGAGGCCTATGGTCCGAATAATTCGTGTGGGGTGGATGATTGGTTTCGCTCTGTGTATCTGGGGATGCGCTTCGGGTGGCGGGGTATCGCTAGGCCAATCCTCAGTAATTAATGCTTCGCTGAGCGTCACAGAATCACCTGTTGTTTCAAAGGTCGCTTCGCCCGGCGGAGTTGCCGCTGCGGGAACGACGAGCGCGGGCAACGCGGCCGGGAGCACAGGATTGCACTGATTGTTCGTAATGATGGCGAGCTGGTCTCGGGCTTTCGCGATTAGCCTTCTGTTTCCGGCGGCGTTGTGTGGAGTGGCAGCGTCGGCGTTAGCGCAAAGCAGGCCGGAAGTCAAAGAAATTTATTTGAATGCCGGTGAAGTCTACGTAATAAGAAACGTCGCGCCTGGAACGACGCCTGAAGTTAGGTTCCGCAGCAACCCGCCGGCTTTTTTGGTGGATACGTTGGACGGCGGCATGCTGCAGGTTGTGGCGACATCCCGAGGCGCTGGCTCGGTGCGTGTCACAGACCAAACCGGGAAGGTCATCGACTATGAGTTTATAGTGCAAGGCGTGGCTGATCCCACCAACGTCTTGGCTCCAGGCACGAGTTCGCCGCCCCTCAGCGTGACTGCCGTTGCGCCTTATGGAGCAGGCGAGGCAACCGCTAGTAGTGCCAGATCGTTGGATGCCGGCGCGGGACCAGTGACCCATTACGCGCGGCCAGGCGACTTTTCGACGGCGACATCGACGGTGGAAATTCCCGCAACGCATCCTGAGAGCAAGCCGACTAACGTTGCTAGAGAAGACAAAAACAAAGGTGCGGTTAACGGACCGAACCAGCCTTTGCTCATCGGGCAGCAAGGCTTGTCGCCTAGCGTTGTTTCAAACGGCAAGTACATCGCAAATCCTCCTGCTTTGCCTCCAAGCAGGTCAGCTGAAACCTGCACAGCGCGCAGCGACGGTCTGCCATGCGGCCTGATTTCTCTGATTACGGGCACCTCGCGCGTGTTCAGCTTCGGCGTGCCGATCACCAGGGTGTCGATCGCTAATCCGCAGGTATCCGATATTCAACTGGTCAGTCCCAATCAGTTGATGCTTATCGGAGGGCAGCCGGGGGTCACCACGTTGGCGGTTTGGAACGCGTTGGGTCAGCTTCAGGAACGAAAAGTGCGTGTCGAAAAGGAAAGTCATGAGCAGGTGCTGCTCAACGTTCTAGTTGCGGAGGTTAACCGCACAAAACTCGAAAACGAAGGCGTGGATTTGTCGGTCGCGGGTGCCGGGACTAGCCTCGTCGGGCTTCCTGGCAATGTAGCCACTCCTTATTCTCCCATTATTCCCCTTAACATCTTTCCGACCTTCGGCCCGTCGCCCCTGACCGGTGTAGCCGCACCGCCGACTCCGCTGGGCTTGCAAGGAACGATGACTCCCGGTGGCACGCTCATGCCGCTTTTGTTGTCGAACAAGATCACGTACGCCCTTGCTACCAGTAACGGCGGCTTTCAGAGCAATTCGTTCTTCCAATTTTTGGAAAGCCATCAGTTAGCGAAAATCCTAGCGCAACCGCGAATTCTCGCGAACTCTGGCGAAGAAGCAAAGTTTTTGTCGGGTGGAGAAATTCCGATTGTCATCGCCCAGGCGCTTAACACTTCTATTGTGTTCAAGCAGTTCGGAACCTCGGTCGTTTTTATACCGACCGTAGTCGGGGACGACGAGATTGAGCTCGTAGTGAAACCGGAGGTTTCACAGCCAGATTACTCGCAAGGCGTACAGATGTTCGGCTTTAACGTGCCAGCATTTATCACGCAGCGCGCCGAAACGCAGGTACGGATGAAAAACAACGAAACCTTGATAATCGCTGGGCTGATTCAGGAGAACGTTCAACGGACGGTGACGAAAGTCCCCTATATGGGAGATATCCCATTCGCTGGCGCGTTGTTCCGAAACACGTCCTACAATCGGGTCAAGACGGAACTGGTTATCACGGTCACGCCCCAACTCGTGCGCGCGATTCCTCAAGGCGCGCAAGTAGCCAGACCCACTGACAGCGCGTCGATGACATACCAGGAAATTCGTACGCGCTCGTTGCCCCAGCCCGATCCCAGCCGACCGAGACTTTGGTAAACAAAACCAGTCCGATCCAACTGCCTGCGATGCTTTCGGGCAAAAAGAGTATACGACCTGATGCGCTCAAGGTTTGGATCGTCGCCCCTTCGCCGGAAGCTAGCGCGGCGGTGCGCAAAAGCTTAAACGAAATCCAAGACCCGCATCTCGATGTAAGACAAGAAGGAACGTTCGAGGGGCTTTTTACGCCAGCGGCGGCAGAGACGGACGTCATCGTGGTGGCCGGCGGCGACGAAGACTCGGCCATCGTTCGTCTGGTCCAGCGGTTTGCGCACGTGAAGAACAAGCCTGCGATCGTGGCTGTGGTAAGCGACGACTCGCAAGGAGCGATTCGGCGCGCGCTCAGAGCTGGAGCTGATGAGGTGGTCGCCGCGCCACCGAGTAAGGCCGATCTGACGCGTGCGCTGCTCAAAATCGATGAGATGCGTCGAGCCGCCTGCCGACCGAACAGAGGGCTCGTATGCTCGTTGGTCAGCGTCTCAGGAGGCGTCGGCGTGACGACGATTACCGCCAATTTGGCCTTCGCGTTCAAGCTTAAGGCTGATAAAAGGGTGGCGATTATCGATCTCGACCTCCAGGCGTCTGATTTATGCGCGGCTCTCAACGTTGAGCCAGAAAATACGATTATCGACGTTGCCAGTGACGGGCAAAGACTCGACTCCATCCGCCTCGAAGGCGCGCTGACCAAGGCTCCCGCTGGAATCTATCTGCTCGCGGCTCCCAAGCGTATCGAAGATTCCGAGCTGGTACACGCCCAGCTGATAACGTCGGTGGTCGAGCTTATGCGTGAGCTCTTCGATGTAGTACTGATCGATTGCGGTCGTCACGTCGACGAGTGCGTCGTAACCGCTTGGGAATGCTCCGACCGCCTGCTTTACGTCATCGATCAATCGATTGCGGCCCTGCGCGGGGCCTGGCGCTTCCTTGGCCTGATCAAGCGCCTCAATCTGTCAGCGGTCGAGCCTAAGTTCGTCGTCAACCGCTACTCCAAGCGAGAGCTTATCGGTGAAGCTCAAATCTCGCAGTCGCTTGGATACGCGGTTTTCGCCAAAATACCGAACGGCACTAAATCACTGCGCAGGGCCTTTCTCCAGGGACGACCTTTGTTCGAGAACGCTCCTCACTCTACGCTGGTGAAGAGCTATGCTTCTTTGGCGGCCAAGCTGTCCGGATGGTCGATGGATGGGTCATCTGGATGGTTGGGGAAATTCATCGCGAAATCGTTACGACTCAATGGTTTTGACGTGAAAGATTAATATGGGTCTGCTCGACAGAGTACTACTTAACGAGAATAGAACACCGAAGGTTGTACCACGAGCTTCGCGTGGCAACGGCAGGGAGCGAGCCGAGAGTATTTCTGCCAGTATCGGTGAACTCAAGGCCAAGGTTCACAAGAAACTGGTCGAAACGATTGAAATCTCAAAGATCGACACGATGGATCAGGAACTGCTCTCGGCGCAGTTGGTTGCAGCGGTCAACGAAACGTTCGAAGAAGAAGGCCGATTGCTGACCGATGCTGACCGTCAACGTTTGACTGAGGAGATTAAAAACGAGTTGCTCGGGTTGGGTCCCCTCGAAGCGCTGCTGAGTGACGACGAAATCTCGGACATTCTGGTCAACGGCTACAACCAGGTCTACGTCGAGCGACGAGGTCGCCTGTACAAGACCGACGTTACGTTTCGAGATAATGAGCATCTGATGCAAACGATCGACCGGATCGTTTCCCAGGTGGGGCGTCGCGTGGATGAGGCTTCGCCGATGGTGGACGCGCGACTTTGGGACGGTTCGCGCTTCAACGCCATAATTCCGCCTCTAGCTTTGGACGGTCCCGCGGTTTCGATTCGTCGGTTCGGCAAGGATCCCTTGACGATCGAGGACTTGCTAAATTTCGGTGCGCTCACAAAGCAGATGGCCGACTTTTTGGCGGCTGTGGTGCGTGCCCGCTTAAACGTTCTCATCTGTGGCGGCACGGGCTCGGGCAAAACGACGATGCTGAATTGCCTGTCGGGATTTATTCCTGCTGACGAGCGCATAATCACGATCGAGGATGCCGCTGAGCTTTGCCTTCAGCAGCCTCATGTGGTTCGGCTGGAATGCCGTCCACCCAATCTGGAGGGAAAGGGCGAGGTTACTCAGCGAGACTTGCTGCGCAATACGCTGCGAATGAGACCCGACCGGATTATCGTCGGCGAGGTGCGAGGCGCCGAAGTGCTTGACATGTTGCAGGCGATGTCGACCGGGCACGACGGCTCGATCGCCACAATTCACGCCAACAACCCGCGTGACAGCTTGGCGCGGCTTGAAATGATGATGTTGTTTGCCGGTGTGAATTTGCCTGAGCGCGCGATGCGACAGCAGATAGCGGCCGCTATCAACATTATCGTGCACGTAAGCCGTTTATCGGACGGCAGCCGTAAAGTCCTTAAAATCGCCGAGATAACGGGGATGGAGGGCGAGACCGTGATGATGCAAGACCTGTTCGAGTTTGTCCGAACAGGTGTCGACGCGAATGGCAGGGTGATGGGCTCGTTCAGAGCCACCGGTATTCGGTCCGCCTACAGTAGACGCCTTGCAGTTGCGGGTTTGGAGCTTGACCCGAACGTTTTCGCAAGCGGAGCCAACGCAGATGAATGACTTGCTCGTTGCCGTCGCCGTTTTCGCGTTGGCAATGGCGGTCGTGTTGTTACTGGATGTCACCGTCGTACGGCGAGCACGCCGACTCAAAGAGATTGTGTCGCAGCTGGAGCGCGCTCGCGAACTGGAGCCCACCTTAGCCCAGGCCATACAGGTCAACTGGAGAGCTAGGCAAAAACCTCTCGGGTCGATTCTTAGGCGTCTAGATGCAGCGATCGGATTGGAGAGCACGGTCTTGCGCGCTGGGCTCCGCATCGGCGTCTACCAGGCCTTTGTCGTTCTGGGACTTCTTTCGGCCGCCGGAGCTGCGTTAGGGCTGGTTTTTTTCGACGACCCGGTCGCCTCTGTTGGGTGCGGGTTCGCCGCCGCGTGCCTGGGCGTCGCGTACTTCAAATGGCGCGGTAACCGACGAGTGAAAACCTTAGTGCGCCAGCTTCCCCAGGCTCTGGATTTGATGAAGTCGTCGCTCGAAGCCGGACATACGTTCCCGCGTGCGTTGCAGGTCGTTGCCAGCGAGTTTTCCGACCCGCTGGCAGGCGAGGTACGCTTGGTGCTGGAACGAAACCGCCTAGGCGAACCGATCCAAAACGCCCTTGAAGAGATGGCCAAGCGGGTGGCGGACAGCGAGGTGTGGTTTCTGGTAGTGGGGGTGATATTGCAAAGCGAGGCCGGCGGCAGGATGGCTGAACTTCTCGGGCGACTAGCCGATACGGTGCGCACTCGGCAGCGAATTCAGATGCAACTGCGCAGCCTAACTGCTCAACCTCGGCTAAGCGGATGGGTGGTTGGATTGATGCCGGTAGTGGTGTTGGCAGCCTACGCCATTTTTGATCCCCACTACGTCCATATGCTGTTTTATGACCCAGTGGGGAAGAAGTTGTTAAAGGCAGCTTTGGCGCTCGATTTGCTCGCTTTGTTGGCGATTAGACGTACTCTTCGTCTCGACTTTTGAACCTCCTGACGATGCTCGACGATTCGATAATTATTGCCGCAGGCGTTTTCACGTTGCTCGCTGCTTGCGCTTCGATTATTTACTTCTGGATTTTCCATCCACAAGCGGCCGTCGAAAGTAGGCTTCGCTCGATGACCGCTAGACTCAGAGCGCTTGACGGCGTAACTGAGTTGCCAGAGCTAGAGAGCAACGGCGTCTCCAACGATCGATGGTTAGGATGGATTCTGCGCAAATTTCCTGAACCCAGCCTGCACGAGTCGAGGCGCCGAAAGCTTTTGCTCAAGTTAGCTAGAGCGGGGTTCGTAGGACGGTCCAATACCAAGGTATTCGAAGCTGCGCGGCTTATTTTGATGATTTTGCTGTCCGCGGGCGCGACAATTTTAGTCGCCCCTATTACGCGTTCCTGGAAAGACGCGGTTTTTAGCGCGGCTTGTGGAGTCGTGATGGGAGGGATCTTGCCTGACTACTATCTGGCCAGGCGGATACGAATGAGGCAAGCGCAGCTCAGTCGGGAGCTCGCCGACGTGATCGATCTTCTCATCGTTTGCGTCGAAGCAGGACAGGGGCTTTATGAAGCAGTCAAAACCGTGGGAAACGTCTGCGCTCGCCAGCGTCAAGCGTTCGGAGTAGAGCTAGCCATGCTGTCGGGTGAACTTGCCGCGGGAGCCTCGCTCGCCGAGGGGCTACATTCGATGGCTGAGCGAACCGGTCTTGACGATATCCGAAGCCTAGCGGCCGTGTTGGTGCAAAGCGAGAGGCTAGGAGCGCGGATGGGCGCCGCCTTGCGAGCGGTGTCCGACTCTTTGCGCTTGAAGCGAAAACTGCGAGCAGAGGAAGCGGCGCAGAAGGCTACGATCAAGATGCTATTTCCGCTCATCCTGTTCGTGTTGCCGGCGATGATGCTTGTAGTGGTGGGTCCGGCTTTGGTTCAAATTTTTGCAACGTTGCATAGGCAATAAGCTACATCCGTTCAGGCCGGCAATCCGATCTTAGAGCAACGACCGCTGGCAAAAAGCCATTTTCAAAACTTACACGCTTTCGAATCGGCAGTCTTGTCTTTACTCTGAGCCTTCGACTGGTCACGCCTTTACTTTGTCCGCACTGCCCGAGTCGAGAATCTGGGAGATCCCGTCCAGCGCGATCGCAAGCCAGTCCGGGCGATTATTCAGCTCGTAGCCCGCTTCGTAAATCGCTTTTTCCAGTACCAGCGTTTCCAGAAGCACGTGCAGCTCTTCGATGTCGGCGGGCAAAAAAGCCGCTCCTTGTGCCGTGCGCAAGTAAGCCCTGAGAAACGCCCAGGAGCACCAAGTTTGCCATGCGCGTGCCCAGGGAATCACTTGCGCCAGGGCGTCACCACTTAGCGCGCCGGTCTTGCTCAGATTGAGCAACCCACTGAACGAGGCATAATGGAATGACCGAAGCATTCCAGCGACGTCACGGAACGCAGGGCGCTGGCGCCGACGCTCGCTGAGCGAGCGAGCCGGCTCGCCCTCGAAATCGATAAATACGAAGTCTTTCCCGGTGTTGAGAATCTGCCCCAGGTGAAGATCGCCGTGACAGCGAATTAACTTTGCTGTTATTTTCGCTTTAAGAAACTGTTCGAACCTTGCATTTATGTCGTCCTGCCGCGCAAGTATAGCTTGCGCTCGCTTGCGCGTCTCTTCGTCCAACGATCCCAGACCGGCGCGCAACGCTCTGAACGTGCTGTTCGCAAGGTTGCGCATCGACTGGTATGTCGAGCGCTGATAAAGTTTGGTAAAAGGCTGGGGAGCGAAAGCAGGGTCCTCGGAGAGCGACGCCAAGGCGAGATGAAGTTCGGCGGTGCGCTGACCCAAGAGCTGGGCAACTTCTAGATAGGCGCCGATCATCTCGGCGACCTCCGCCTCGGGCTTGTCCTCGCTGATCAGGTAGGCGAGCGGCTTGGTCGGCAAGCGTGGCAACCCAGCCTTGGCAGTCGCTACGCGCTCAAAGAAAAGAGCTGTTTCTTTGGCGGTAAATTCCCATGCGTCGCCTTGATTTGCCACGTAACCATGTACTACCGCTACGGTGTGGGGCTCGTTACGGCCGACCTGATACTCCAGATAACCGACCAGAGGCGGCACGTAGCGGAACGCGGCCTGTTCCGTCAGCATCCTGCCTAGCTCAAGTTCCGGGCTTACACCGGCTTCTACTTGCCGAAACAGCTTAAGAATGAAACGGTCGCCGTATACGATCGACGAGTTGGTCTGCTCTGCTCGGGATATGCGCGGCTTGAGCAGAGCCCCGTTGGTCTCGCCTCTCAATTTTCGATACGCAACAAGCTGCGAGCCTACCAGCTGCCCTTCCAGGCCATGGAGCTTGCGCCGTCGGTCGATTACGTCGAGCAGCGCTTGAGCGAAGCCCTCGTCGCTCAGTGCGTCGTAAATCAGTAGTTCTTGGCTTTCGCCGCGACGCTTCAGAAGCGTCACTTGCACCAATTCGCGCTCGGGAAAGCGCGACCGCACTTCGGATGCGACGGGGCCGGAAGCCATACCCAACGCTAGCAAGTACGTGTCCGGATCGCCCGAAACGTACTCCAGGCGAACAAAGGTCAGGTCAATTCGCCTGCCCTCGTTAGCCATCGGGATGATATCGACGATTTGCGCTCGGCGCACCACACGGGTCTTGTGGCGAAACCATCGTTGTTGTGGGACATAGTCGAGAAGCGCGCGTTCGAGAACTTCGCGCGCCTCACCACGCAAAGCCGTCTCTAATGGACCTTCTATCGTGATGCGCGGAATCTCCGTTCTGGCGCGCTCGAGCTTCACCGTCGCGGCGCGCGGTCTTTCTAGCGAAAACCAGATGAAGCCGTGCGGCCCCAAGGTCAGCGGATAAGGCTGCTCGCCGATGGATGGGAACGGAGCGCGACTGAACAATTCGACCGGGGTAAAACCCTTGAAGCGTGCCAAGTCCAGCTGTACGTATTGGACGAATCGAGACAGGTTGGCGACAACCAAGATCAACTCTTCCTGATACGAGCGAAGAAAGGCGAGGATCCGGGAATTTTCAGGATTTAAAAACTCGATTGTGCCGCGGCCGAAAGCTTTGAACTGCTTGCGAAGCGCGATAAGACGCTTCATCCACCATAATAACGAGTGCGGATTTCGTAGTTGCGCTTCAACGTTGACCGTCTGATAGTGATACTCGTAGTCGATTATCACAGGTAGGATCAGGCGCTGGGGATTTGCGCGGGAAAAGCCGGCGTTCAAATCCCCGCTCCATTGCATCGGCGTCCGCACGCCATCACGATCGCCGAGATAAACGTTGTCCCCCATGCCGATTTCGTCGCCGTAGTAAATCACGGGTGTTCCGGGTAGCGAGAGCAATAGCCCGTTGAGCAACTCGATCGTGCGCCGGTTGTTGCCCAAAAGTGGCGCTAGGCGGCGACGTATGCCGAGGTTCAAGCGCATCCGCGACTCCTGCGCGTATGCTCGATACATGAATTCGCGCTCTTCTTCGGTTACCATCTCGAGGGTGAGCTCGTCGTGGTTGCGCAAGAACAATGCCCATTGACAATTGTCCGGGATCGGAGGCGTTTGCGCCCAAATGTCGACGATCGGAAAGCGGTCCTCCATCCGGATGGCCATGAACAGGCGCGGCATCAGCGGAAAGTGAAATGCCATATGGCATTCGTCCCCCTGGGCGAAGTACGCTACCGCATCCTCGGGCCACTGGTTCGCCTCCGCAAGCAGCATCCGGTTGGGAAATTTGGCATCCACGCGAGCTCTCAACTCTTTTAGAAATGCGTGAGTCTCTGGCAGATTCTCGCAGTTGGTTCCTTCCCGTTCGAAGAGGTAAGGCACCGCGTCCAAGCGGAGGCCATCTACTCCCATTCCAAGCCAGAAGTCGACGACGCGCAAAATCGCTTGACGAGTCGCAGGGTTGTCGAAGTTGAGGTCGGGTTGATGGGAGTAGAAACGATGCCAGTAGTAAGCCTTGGCGACCGGATCCCACGCCCAGTTCGACTGCTCGAAGTCTTGGAAAATTATCCGAGCCTCCTGGTATCGCTGGGGGGTGTCGCTCCATACATAAAAGTTGCGATACACGCTACCCGCCGGAGCGCGCCGCGCACGCTGAAACCAGGGATGATCGGAGGAGGTGTGGTTGAGCACAAGCTCGGTCACGATACGTAGTCCTCGTCGATGCGCTTCGTAGAGCAAAGTTTTGAAATCCTGAAGCGTGCCGCAGTCCGGATGAACGTTAAAATAGTCGGATATGTCGTACCCGTCGTCGCGCAGCGGCGAGGGGTAAAACGGTAGCAACCAGATCGTCGTCACTCCCAGGTCTCGGAGGTAGTCGAGCTTTTGTATGAGCCCCGGAAAGTCGCCAATCCCGTCAGCGTTGCTGTCGTAAAACGAGCGCACGCGGAGCTCGTAAAAAATCGCGTCTTTGTACCACAACGGGTCGCTAGGACCTTCGAACTCTCGCTGTTTGCGCCTCACAGTCTTTGCTCCACGCGAAGAATATGAGCTGGATTTACCTGGGGATCCAGACGCACGTAATTGCGTTCGGACCAGGTGTAGGTTGCGCCGCTCAACAAATCCTTAACTACATAAGCCTGGCCTGGGGCCACGCCGACCGAATCGCACGGGACGGTTACGGTGGCTTCTCTTGTGTTGAAGGGATCCAGGTTGACCGCAACCAAAATTACGTTGCTCATATCAGCGGTCGACTTTACGTAAAAAAGAATCGCGTCGTTGTCGGCAGGCAAAAAACGCAGGTTGGTTAGATACTGAAGCGCTGGGTTCTCACGCCTTATCGCGTTGACCAGCGCGATGTAGTCCTTTATGTTGCCCGGTTTGTTCCAGTCGCGGACCTTGATTTCGTACTTCTCGGAGTTCATGTATTCCTCAGTCCCAGGTATCGCCTCGTTTTCGCACAATTCATAACCGCTATAAATTCCGAATGACGGCGAAAGCGTGGCCGCGAGAATCAGCCGCATCTGAAAAGCCGGCCGACCGCCGGTCTGCAAAATAGGCGACAGGATATCAGGCGTGTTGGTGAAAAAGTTTGGCCGGAAGTATTCCGCCATTTCACTCTGTGTAAGTTCTGTTAAATATTCAGTGAGTTCTTGCTTGGTATTGCGCCAAGTAAAATAAGTGTATGACTGAGTAAAGCCGACTTTAGCCAAAACTTTCATCAACTTCGGTCGCGTAAATGCTTCGGAAAGGAAGATGACGTCAGGATAGTCTTTGTGGATCTCTTCGATTAGCCAGTGCCAAAACATGATCGGTTTGGTATGTGGATTATCGACCCGAAAAATGCGGATCCCTCGGCGTATCCAGAACAGTAGGACCCAAAGAAGTTCGGCTTTAAGCCCTTCTTGGTCTGGCGTGTCGAAGTCGATCGGGTATATATCTTGGTACTCCTTAGGAGGGTTTTCCGCATACTTTATTGAGCCGTCGGGGCGATGGCGGAACCACTCGGGGTGCTCTCGGACCCAAGGATGATCGGGCGAGCACTGAATCGCAAAGTCGAGGGCCACTTCGAGTCCCTTTTCCTGGGCCGTTTTTACGAAATGGTCGAAGTCTTCGAGGGTCCCGAGCGAGGGATCGACTGCGGTGTGCCCGCCGGCGGAAGAGCCGATGGCCCATGGGCTCCCCGGGCTATCAGGGAGCGGAACGAGCGAGTTATTGGGGCCCTTGCGGTTGGTGATACCGATCGGATGGATGGGTGTAAGGTACAAGACGTCAAATCCCATCCTTTGAATGTCGTCGAGCCTCCGTTCTGCTTCTAGAAACGTGCTCGGCTTGCCCGGTTCCGTGCCTTGAGAGCGGGGGAACATTTCGTACCAGGAGCTGAAGCGCGCCTTCGGCCGGTCAACGATAATCTCAAGGTACGGTTTGTGAACCATCGCATCCTCGCGCGGGTCGAGCACGGCTGCCAGGCGCCTAACTGCGTCGTCCAGCGCAAGCCGCACGGCGTCTTGATGGCTGGACCGTTTAAGTCTTTCCACCAGTGCCTTAAGCTCCTCAACGGCCGCCGAGTTCTTGACGGCGCGCCCGCAGATTTTTTCGAGCAGAGCGATTCCCTCGAGCAAGTCTGAGCCTACGTCACGTCCAGCTTCGACCTTCTTTTTGAAATCACTTTGCCACGAGGCGAAATAATCGGTCCATCCAACAACGGTATATACGTAGCGCGCGTTTTCCTCCACGACGAACTGACCCCTGTAGCGGTCGTTGCCCAGCGCATCCATAGGCGTTTCGTCAAGGTTCCTATCTCCTTTGCGTCCCCATAGAAGCGCCGCGCGCACGATCTGATGGCCGTCTCGAAAGACGTCAGCCTCGACCGTCACCGTGTCGCCGACAATCCGCTTGATCGGCCAGCGGCCACAGTCCAAACATGGCGTGATATTCTCTATCACTATATGCTCGTACATTTTAATTCGTTTCCCTTCTGCCCGAACTTGAAAATATCTAGGTACGTGATCACTACATGCGCGGCTATCCATTAACGGCCGAAGATGGGTATGCCTCACCCAGGCGCCATCGTACTTGCGCGGAAAATCACTAAATCGCCATCTCTGCGTTTGCCTAAGAGACTGACTACGACGCGGCGTGCTTGGCGTTCTGCCGTCCTGTGGGGATAATACCGGCACCTTTGCGCGACCTTCGGGTCACGGCAACAGCCATAGGTCTGTTACTTCGCACGTCTTGAAATTCTAACTATTGTTTAGTCGACAGATCAAATGCTTGGTCCGGGCAACTCCGGCGTCCTTGGCGAAAGCTCAGAAACGTCTGGCAGAGTCCTGAAGCGGTTGGCCTACTTTTATTATTTACGGCCGCGTCATTTCGCTTAGGTTCGCCGTTGCCTCTGATGCGAAAGCCCGCCTTTTTATGGGCTTGCGAAAGTCTATGCCGCTCTGCCCAAGCCCTTTAAGCGCATCGGGTAAGGTAGGTTCTACAATTGCTGCGGCTTTGGTCACGACTCGGAGCAGGAGTTACCGTATCGGCCGAAGTTATTGTATTAGGCTTAAAATCTGCGAGCCTAGGGTGTAGCGCGCCGATTGTGTAGTGTCTTTACAACTGAGCGCCGTTGCCGATGGGGACTTGGCTGGCCACGGTGTTCAAGAAGTGCGCTCCAACAAAATGCTCTTCGACAGTTTTCGAATGTATTGCATGGGTGCTAGCCTATAGCGACAGGTGATCTAGCAACGTTTGGTCGCGCGTTGCCGGGCTTGCAGCCGACAAGAATATGTAACCTAGGTGAATCTCGTGGGCTGATAAGTCTGTGCTCGGCTGAAGCTCGGAGCGTGGTTTTAAAACTTGCTAATTCAATTGCGCGGAGATTGGGGCGATGGAAGTCAACGGACACAAAGTGAAATTTGGGGTTTTTTTGCCGCAGGCAGGCTTCCAATTCGAAGCGCTTGCCGAGCGGGCATCGCTCATCGAACAACTTGGGTATCACTCGCTATGGTTGGTCGATCACATGTGGAGCCCCCGAGCCAAGGACATCGATCATCTGGAATGCTTGATGTCGTTGTGCGGGCTTGCATCCCGGACGCAACGCTTGAGACTGGGCACGTTGGTGTTGTGCAACTCGTTTCGTAATCCTGCATTACTGGCTAAGATGCTCAGCACGCTCGACCACATAAGTGCTGGGCGCTTAGAAGTCGGCCTGGGTGCAGGATGGATGGCCGAGGAGTTTGAGGGATATGGCTATGAGTTTGCGCCGATCGGTACGAGGCTCAAACAGCTGGAGGAAAGCCTCCGAATTCTTAAGTCGATGTTCACCGAGTCGCGCACCACTTTTCATGGTAAGTTCTACAAGGTGACCGACGCCCCAAATAATCCAAAGCCTTTGCAAAAACCCCATCCGCCGCTCACGATCGGAGGTAGCGGAGAGAAAGTGATGCTGCGCTTGGTGGCTCGTTACGCTGACCGATGGAACTGTCCGGCCGGTTACCGGAGTTTCGAGCAAAAACTTAACGCCTTAAGAGCTCATTGCGAAGCTGTGGGGCGTGATATACGAACACTGGAGCTGTCAGAACAAGTGCTGGTGTGCGTGCGCGCGACACAAGCTGAGGTCGACCAGGAATGGGAGCGGGTCAAAAACCTAAAGCCATTCTCGTTTACCGCTATTAAAGGCACGCCGCCGCAAGTAATCGAGTCGATTCGCGAGAGAGTTGGCAGAGGTGTGAGCTTGTTTACGATTTTCTTTAGCGATTTAGCTTCGCCAGAAACGTTAAAGTTGTTCGCGCATGAGGTAATTCCGGCTTTCGCTTGAAAGTGATGGTTACCTTGTTACGCTAGTTTACTTTTCGATGTCCAGCTGCAGAACTAACGAAACAAGCCGCGCCGGTAGTAATCCATGGTCGGCGCGGGAGCCCTGCAGTGGTTTCGCTTATGGGGAAACATGAGAAAGTTTCACGCCACGTTCACTTGAACCAGCGGCGTAATGCGAGCGGTACCTCGGTCAAACTCCCGACGCGCCGCGCGCTGCTGACGCGCTCACCTACACCGAGAAAGTTAACTCCCGCGGCCTTTGCCGCCGCTTCATCGATCTCGCTGTCGCCGACGTACACTGCCTTACTGGGTTGCTTAAGCCCGGTCCGCTCGAGACACAAGGTCAGCATGTCAGGAGCCGGCTTCGGTCTGACGTTGTCAGCGCAACTGGCGACCGCATCGAACACGTCGGTTAATTGAAAGTGTCGTAGCAAGCTCTGCACGGTTGCCGACCTGTTAGTGGCTAGGCCTAAGCGGTAGCTTTTGCGCAAGTCGAGCAGAAAGGGTCGAAGAGCCACGGGCGGCCGCAGTAACTTGAAGAATTGTTCGAAGTCGAGCTGTGCGCTTATTTCCCGCATTCGCTTAAGCCGCTCTTCATTGCCCTGCGAGCGCAGTTCAAACACCTGAGCAGCTGACAGAAAAACGCAAGCTTTCTCCTCCTCAGGTGTAAGTGGTGGCTCGCCCACAGCTTGGAAGATCGTATTATAGTAGGCGATGTTTGACTCGTCGGACTGGAAAAGCACACCGTCAGCATCAAAAATCACGAGTTCTAGCATTTTTAGTCTTCGATCGCAGCGTTAGCGTTTCTTTTAGCGCGAAACCGCCAAATTTGTTCACGAGCGTCCAAGGAAACGGCTTCTCTCCATGGTTCAAGGTTTGTCAGTATGTGAAACCGGCGTGCGATTCAAGCGACAACAGAGCGGCCGACTACGCCTGCCCGCACCTGTAAAACGAACACATCCGCCCGAGTTGGCTAACTCCTGGTTCGCGATTTTTGGCCTTCAAGTAGGCTAGACTTTGCAGCGCTCGCTGCGGTTCAATCTTGTGTCGACGACTTCTATATAAAAGGCCAATGTTGCTTTTGGCAAAGTTTTTCGACCTGTTTTCGTCCTGAGGTACGTTGTGCCTCGGCAAAGGCGTCTGCTATCGAAGAAGTCTTGCGTGGCTCTCAGGAGGTCTATGTATCTGCGCGCTGGAGTTTTACTACGTCGCTCGCTCGTGGCGCAACAATGTAGATCTGTGCAGCTTAGGCTTTCGGGTCTTGCAGGTTGTGCCAGTCTAAACGTTCGTCGGCCAAGCTCTGGAAAGAGTTTAGGCGGTCGACTCGGCGCGATAGCTATAGCGCTTATCGTTTGCGCATTTGGATTTGTCTCTGTTAGTTCGGCCGATTTTCCCGGGAATCCCGCTAAGAAAGAGAAGAGCGAGGTCAACGCTGAGGCAAAGGTCGAGCGCTCGGTATTGTCGTTTCTAGATGAGGTTCTGGACTGGTATCGAATGGCAAAAACTCCGCCCCAGGCGCCTGTGGAGCCTGCGCTGGCGATAATCTCAGAGGCCCAGTACAAAACTGCTCTCGAGGTTGTGCGAGTCTCGTTTGAATATGCCAGGGCGTGTGCAGCAATGCTGCCTAAGATGCCGGCGGCCGACGCTTTGATTACGAAAGTCCCCGCTAATCCACCGTCCGGATCGGACACCGATCTTAGCCAACGCAAGACACAAGTCGAGGCTGAAATTCAAGCCTTATCGAGCAGGTTAAACGAGCTCAAAGCACAAGCCGCTAATGCTTCGCCGGTGGCAAAGCCTGCAATTTTAGCTCAGATAACAGACACGGAAAACAAACTTGCGGTTGATAAGGCCCGGCTCGACTTCTACAACAAGGTCGAGAAATTTCAGAAAGGCACCGCTAATCCTCTCGGAACGGTTGACGGGCTTCTTGAACAAATCAACGATCTTGCCGATTCAGTTCCCGAACTCGGTCTCGGGAAAGCCGCCGTCAGCGCGGTAAGTACTCAACAATCCGCTCTCGATTCTGCGGCGTCAAGCGGGGGCATCTGGGGGCGTATCAACCAGCTGTTCGCGCTGCAAAAGGAAAGGAGTAGGGTCCAGCATCTGTTAGCTAGAACGATTCAATTGCAGCGCGACTTTGATAAGACCAGGGAGGACTTGCGCACTCGGGCAAGAGAACTACTCAAAGCGCTCGAAGAGGTTGAAAACTCTGAATCAGCAGTGGCGGATCCAGGGGCCATGCAACAGCGTAACCGACAGTTCGAGGCCGCACTAGCTGAGCTTCGCCTTTTAGGGGACGCCGCTGCGCCGATCGTAGCAGGGCATTCTCTACTCAAACGCTACCAGGCGGGCTTGAACCAATATATTGAGGGACTGAGACAATCCTCCTACCGTGCAATCCGGGATTTGATCGAGCAAGGACTCTTATTGTCCGTGGTTTTCGGCTTTATTTTCGGTGGTGCTGTGCTGTGGCGGCAGTTGGCGCTTAAGTATATAGCCGACCACCGACGGCTTCACCAAGTTATGGTGTTCCGAACGATTACAGTTATCACGGTTAGCCTGATGGTGCTTGTATTCAAGTTTGCGACAGACATGGCGGCTTTGGCGACGTTTACTGGCTTTGCCGCCGCAGGCATTGCTTTTGCTTTACAGAACGTAATTCTATCGCTTGTCGGGTATTTCTCGATCATTGGCCGTAACGGTGCACGGGTAGGGGACCGAGTGGGTTTGCAGGGGCCATACGGGTACGTTTATGGCGAGGTACAGGAATTAGGCCTGCTGCGAATAAGTCTACGCGAGCTTACGGGTGGCCCGGACAACTGGGTTCCGACCGGGCGCACAATTGTGTTTCCAAATTCCGTGGTTTTCACGGGTAGTTTCCTAAAGCTGCCCCGCGCATCGTCCACAATACCGTCGAAAATATCACCGAATCCGCAGCAACAAGCGTCTGCCACCTGACTTCATTTCTCTGATAACGGCTGGTGAAGCGCTCCGTACAAACCAGGCAGCTGCGCGATAGCTGTGCCCGCTAGCTTTTTCCATCGGTTTGACCTCCGGATTGCTGTAGCTTTTGGGCGTGCCATTTTTCAAATGGGATATCTTCGACGCCTAGCAAAAGCGATAGTCTCGCGTCTTACGAGATATCGGCTCTGTCTCTTTTAAGGCAATTGATTGCCTTCCTTCGAATCGGCTGCCACTCATGCGTATCTCGCTAATTCGGGCGTTTAAACTGTCCGAGCGCCGGCCTTGCCGCGCCATGTTCTCCGCATTTCACTTGCCAAACAGCCAGCACACCGACTCTCTGTTTTTGCCGTGATTAAACATCACGCCAAAAGAGGGGTACGGGAAAAGAGAAGAACAGAAAATATGCGGGAATTCGGGAAATAGAATTGCGTTTGAAACGATCTGTCCGAATTTTGTCCGAATTCACGCCTGCGACTTACAAACCACAAACCTTGTTCGAATTGGTGTTTGTGCGGGGCAAAGGCCGGGCTCTGTTCGAATTGGCACCGGCGCCCGTGAAACCACAAACTTCGTTCGAACCTGCACTCCTGCCGGTCAAATCCACAATCCCGTTCGAATTGCCGTCCGCACCCGTCAGGTCACCAACTTCATTCTAACCGGCACTCGTGCCCGTAAAATCCAGAACTTTGTCCAAATCGGCACCGGCGCCGGTCAAATTAAGAGCTCCGTTCAAACTGGCACCCGCGCCGGTCAAAACACGAGCTTCGTTCGAATCGGCATTTGCGCACGTCAAATCCAGAACTTTGCTCGACTTGGCACCCTAGCCCTACAGGTTGCGCACTTCCTGCGAATCAGCATTCGCGCGCTCCAAATCCTGAACCTCGTGCGGACCGGGATTCGCGCCCTTAAAATCCCGAACTTCGCACAAATCGGGACTTGCGCCGGTCAAATTCCGCGCTTTGTTCAAATTAACACCCAAGCCCTCGAAGTTCCGAACTGCGTCCTAATCAGGAGTCGTGTCGTACCGACGCCGAACTTTTTTCGAATCGGCACTTCTGCCCGTCAAATCACCAGTTTTGTTCGAATCGGTATCAGCGCCCTTCACGCTCCAAGCTTCGTGCGAATCAGCATTCGCGCCCCACAAATCCCAAATTGTGTTCCAACCGGGACTCGTGCCCTGCTGATCCCCGATTTGATGAAAATTGGCATTCGCCCTGGACAAATCCAGAACTTCGTCCGAAACGATATCCGTACCGTCCTTGTCCCAACCCGCACCCGCATCTCCAAAACCCAAAACCCCAATCGACCGTCTCGCCACGCTCACCTAAACCCCATCCCCAATGCTAAACCAATTCGACCTTCGGCAAAGTCGAACCCTAATCGCAAAGCAAAAATCCTCCAATCCTACCGCACACAAAAAATCTACCGCGCGTTGGGCGCCCGCTCGGACCTCCCAGTCCGAAAGCCCTCGGACGACACCTTCGCTTGTCGCCGAATCAACCTCGTCGCGTTAAAGCCGGCCCAAGGCGCCCGCGTGCAAACGAACGATCTTTTCCTCTCGCGATACGCGGCCCAAGCGCCTGGGGCGCAGCGTCGGTTAAAGTGGCGAACTCAAAGCGCCTTCTCGACCCCTTTAAACGCCGCGTACGCAACCTCAAGGCCGCGCTGGCTCGAGCGCGCAAAAAGTCGCGCACCAAAAAATCCGCGCCATTAGTCGGAGGCTAAAACCTATGCGCATCAGAACGATTCGACCCGAGTTCTGGGAAAGCCCCCAAATCGGCCGCCTAAGTCACCATGCCCGGCTCACTTTTATCGGCCTGTGGAATATGGCCGACCGCGAAGGGCGGCTCAAGGACCGTCCCGAACATATCGCGATAAAGCTCTTCCCTTACGACCGGCTCAAGCCCGCGCAGGTCGACCGCTGGCTCGAAGAGCTTGCGCGCCAAAACTTGATCGTACGCTACCGCGTCGCAGGCGAAGCGTATATCGCGATTCCCACCTGGCGACGCCATCAACGGCCTCATCCGCACGAAGCGCAAAGCGAGATTCCCCCTCCGCCGCCCGAATCTTGCGCTTCCAAAAACGTGAGCTTTTCGCCGCCCCCACCCTCGACCTCGCGCGCCCACGAACTCGACCCAGATTCGCCATCCACGCAGGCCTCGAGCCCGAGCCAAATCAGTTCAGATCCCTGCGCCCTGCACGCCCCTGACCCTGAGAAAAGCAGCAACTACGAGTTACCGCCCGCGGCCCATACTCCAGCACCTCCTAACGCCCGTCCACGCCTCGCTAGCGACAGCGATTTTCCTTCCTTTTCGCCTCGCTCGTCGCACTCAACCGCTAGCTCGCCGATCCATTCCGCTGGCCAAGCCGTTAAATGTAACGGCAAGGCGCTAAATGGCGATCCAGCCTCCAGATCGATCAATTCGCTATCGTCCAATGTCCAATCGTTGTTCTCTCCTAATTCCGTTGATACCGCCGGCAGCTGCACTGCGGACCAGGCCGTCGCCTTCCATGCACGTGCTTCGGCCGACCCCAGCACTTTTTCGGCGCGCCGTCGGGTCGAAGTCGGCTTTTCGTGCGCCGACGCCGAGGCAAACAGCAGCTTTTCTGCGGCGCTATCGGCAAGCGTCGGCGGCGACTGGTCCGAGGAGAATTCTTTAGGCCGCTTGTGCCGCCAAGCGAGCGGTTTAGGCAGCCTCCTGTTGCCCAAAACGATTTCCTCCAGCTGCGCTGCTTCGGGCTCGGATACGCCTTGCCTGGCGCGCAGTTGCGGCCCGGACGGTGACCGCGCCGGCGCTGGCGCTTATTTTCCCGAGCGCGAACCCACCCAGGGCGCGCCCTTCAAGCCCTCCAGTGCAAGTGCCGGCGGCGCGGACGGCACGGCTGGAGGCGGCGAATTGCGATGGGAGGAGCAGGACCGATGGCTCGAGCGCTTTTTGCGCAAGCGCCAAAGGACTTTCAGCGGGCCGACGCTAGACGTTCTGCTTTCGGATTATGACTTTTGGTGTCGGCTTAGCGAGGCCGTCGGCGGGCTTAGCCTTGAGATGCTCGAGGCGGAGTTCGCCAAGATGGCGCTCTGGTTGGATGGAAACCCGAGCCGGGCGCCCTCGGCGCAAACGGTCAAGCGGTTCGTCGCGCGCTGGCTCGAGCGCGCCGTCGAAGGGCAGACCAGGAGGCGATAGGATGGCGATTAAGCGGCGATTTTCGAACTCGGCAGGCGAACGCGCGTTTTGCCCCGAATGCGGCGCTGACCTTGGGGCGCTTGGATGGAAGCCACAGACGCCGGTTTTCCATTGCGAAGGCGGGCGCGCGCTGTTCGCGCAAATGACCAACCCGCATCTGCCCCATCATTCGCCCGCACCGCCCCATCCGCCGTGCTGGCGATGCGGCGCGCCGATGGGGTGTGCGCGATGCGCCGGGCCGCTCGAGGAGCTTATCTGCCGCGACTGCAACGTACTTGCCAACAAGGCGGCGCTGCTTGCGCGCGGCCTCCTGCCCGGACAGACGATCGCCGACTACCCCGCGCACTGGCATCCCGACTTCTTCGCCCGCGGCTTCGACGCGCTCGTGCCGCCCGCGCCTGGCGCCCTTTTGCGCCTGAGCGCCGCTCTTATCGCGCTGGAAGGCGAAAAAAGGCGCGACGAAAGCCGCGATTAGGCCTATCAAAAGGTGCGTTAGAGGTCACGATTAAGCCGACCAAAAAGGCGCGATGGGGACCGCGACTAGGCGGACCAAAAAGGCGCGACGGGGAGCACGATTGAGCGTACCAAAGAAACAGATCCAAAAAATCGAGCGAGGCGATCGATGCGAACGAGGGATAAGCGGCCGACCAACCAAAGGACTTCCACTCGAGGACCGAAACGAAAAAATGGGATTAAAGCCGCAACCAAACGCGGTTCGGCAAAACCCCTGCTGCCACAGGTTGCGGCGAGCGGCGAGACCAGGAGCGAGCGGAAGGCCCCTGGAAGAGGCGTCGGCGAACTTGCGGCGCTTTTGCGCGAGGCTCGACAGGAGCCGACGAGCGACCTGGAGCAGGCGCGACAAGCGATGCTCCGGCGGCTTGGTGCGATGCGCAGGCTTTTGTGGCAACATTTTGAGCGCGAGCCGCTAAAAGCGATCGACCGGGCGCTTAAGATCGAGGAGCGCGAAGCGGCCCTTCTGGGGCTCGACGCGCCGGCGCGCCAACAGACCGAGGCCACGCTTGCCTCGTTCGACAAACTGTCGATCGTGGCGTTGCGCGAATATCTGGCGGCGCCGAATAGTTCTGTCTACCTGGGCGACGAGTCGCAGGCCGACGACGCCAAGCAAGGCGACGACGCCGCCGCTGACGACGCCAAGCAAGACGACGCTGACGAAGCTTAGCGCGTCAAAAATTTCGAGAGCCTCAATCAGAGCAAACTTGCATATCACGGCGCCGGACCTGGATCCTGCCCGGTCGGGGCATCTAGACCCCCGCTTTGGTCTGGTTTTGCCCCTCGCAGGGTGCAAATCCCCACAATTTTGCGTCTGGGGAGTTGCTTTATCGCGTATTTATGGTTACAAGCTAAGCTCGTGGCTGCGAAGGAGGTTGATGGGGAATTATGCAAGTCACGCGTGGATGGATATATAATTAGACTATGGTACAGAGGGTTACGGCTATGAAGGCGAAATCGAAACCGATGGTGAAGGCGCAAAAAGTTTCCAAGCCGCCTAAGAAAGCGGACTCCTACACCGTCAAGCTCGATTTGCAGGGGCGAATCGTTATTCCCGCCCCGGTGCGCAAGGCGCTAAGGCTCAAGGCCGGCGACAATGTGACCTGCACGCTTCGCGGAAGCGAACTTGCGCTTACGTTCAAGCGCAGGAGCAGCTGAGCGGCAAGCGTGCGGTGTCAGCGTCGGCGCGGTAGACGACGCCGGCGCGCACATTTTGGGGGGAAGACGACGCTCGGTTGCGGAAACGATACAAACGGGGGGTTCGGTTCACACAAGCTCGGCGCCCGTGGTAGAGAGGGCGCGAAAGAGGCTCCGTTCGGGCGGGTTTGCGCGGGGGCTGGCGCTTTGCGCTCGCTTGTTCCGCTCGGGGGCGTCTTTTCGCGCCGCTCCATCCAGGGCGCGGGCCGCCACGAGATAGACCCGGCCAAGGCCCCTTGTTTGGCGGTGACGTTTTAGCCTGGAAGGTGCGCGCCTTCCAAATTGGCTTGCGCGCGCCGCAAACTTATCTTGCAACGCCGGGACCGCCTTTCGCCGGTGCGCAGGTGCCTCTGGGAGGAGGCCTCGGCGAAAGAGCGCACCTTCGAGCCGTCGTGCGCAGCCGCGGCGCGAAAGCGCCAAGATGGTTCGGCGCGTCCGTGGGCTTGCGCGCTCCTCGGGCCTTTGCGCCCAGGCCGCAAGCGCGCAAGAGCGCTTAGCGCTAGGGGTGTGCTGAATGGTTCGAGACGTGCGCGGCTTTAGCCCGGGGCGGCTTGTTCGGAGCTTGAGCGCTGGGCGCCTTCGGTCGGACGGCGCGCAAAGTTGCGCCGCTCAGTATTCCCATCGATGGCCGCTCCAGTTGAAAAGCTCGACCGTATCGGTGCTGCCGATAAGTTTGGGTTGGCTACGCTTGGCCTCTTCCACGGTGCGCCCGACCAAGTAGTAGACCATCTCGCGGTATACGATTTTGCCGACGGGCTGGCCTTTTGCTGAGCGCTTGCAGACGCAGCTTTCGATCGGGCCGTAGCCGACGTAGGTCGCGGTCTGGTAGCCGTTGCGCTCGCTCCATCTAAGGTTGGCAAGGTTGTCCTGCTCGCGTTGGCGCAGTTTTCGTTCCCACTCGCGGCAGAAGGCCGGAAAGGCGCGTTCGGCCTCGCGGTAAAGGCTCGAGCTGTCGTCGGCGCGCGCGGCTCTGGCGGTCAGGCTTGCGCCCGGGCGCTGTGCGTCGAGTCCTTGGGCGGCGGCCGATTTTGCTTGGGCAAGAGCGATCACGCACAAAAGTAGCGCCGCCGCGGACGAGCGGATCACGGCGGCAGTCGATCCGAACTTCCCCATAGCTCTCGACTCTTCTCCCCCTGCCGGGCTTTCGGTTTTTCAAGCTACAAGCCTTAATCCGGCCGCGCCCTTGAAGTCAACAGGGCGCGGCCGGAGCCTTAGCGCGTGTCGGCCAACGGGTGTGGCTTGCGCTACTGAATCGGGATCAGTTCGACTCGGCGGTTTTGCGCGCGGCCTTCGGCGGTTCGGTTGGTGGCCACGAAATGGGTCTTGCCGTAGCCGTGGATAATCAGCCGATCGCGCGCGATTCCGTGCGCTTCAAGGTAGCGCGCCACCGCTTGGGCACGCCGCTCGGAAAGCCTTAAATTGTAGGCCTCGCTGCCGATAGCGTCGGTGTAGCCGTTGACCTCGACCCGCAAATTGGGGTTCTCCTTGAGCGTCTCCACGGCCTCATCCAGCACCGGCTCGTCGACCGGCCGGATCACCGCTTTGTCGAAGTCGAAGTGCACGCCGCGCAGAATAATCTTCTTAGCTGGGGGCGCAGCAGGCGGAGGTGGAGGTGGGGGAGGTGGCGGTGGCGGCGGCGGTGGCGGCGGCGGTGGCGCGGCTTGCGCCTGCTGCTCGGGGCACATCAGGTAACCCAAGGCGCTGCCGACTAAAGCGCCGCCCACGATTCCGGCGGGAAGTCCGATCTTGGCGTTGTCGGACCAATCCGAGCGCGCCGCCGTAAGGCCGCCTGCAAGGCCACCGGTCATCGCGCCCAAGATCGCGCCGTTGATCATACATCGCTTGATCCGTTCACGTCTTTCGGTCACGCCGTTGAGGCTGCAGCCGTTTAGCGCTAGGACGGTCCCCAGGGAAAGTCCGAGCAAAGCGGACACGCGTCCTTTTGGTTTCGAACCAGCCATGCAACTTTTCTCCTCCTGCTCGCGATTTTTTCGCGCCTGACCGGGTCAGGCGCGCCTTACGCGGTCGCGGGCTTCGGGCCGAAGCTCGCCCGCCAAGGTCGGGCGCCGGCAAGCATCGGTTTGCCTTCGCTCCTCCCGCGCTCCATCCACAACGCCGGTTCGCCACCCACGATCGTCGGCGCACCGGCTTGCCAAGCATACCCAATTTGGTGGGCTTGAAACAGGCTAGTAAAACAGGCGCCCTTGATGCAATCGCTTGGCGTGTCGAGTTTGTGAATTTTTTCGCCTGCCCTTAAAAAATTCAGCGCCGACGGCGAAGAGATCGAAAAAACCATCCTCGTGGACTTTGAGCGAGAAGTCCGAGCGGGCGGCTCTTCTTGCAAGCCAGCGCCTGGAAGCTTTTCAAGGCTAGAGTGCAAGCGAGTGCCGGTCAAGCCCTTGGCGCGCCAGGTGCGCGCGGCGGGCAGGTTTTTGCCTTGGGCGGGGATGGGGCGCTAGGCGGCTTGCACCGAGAAGCCGGGCGCGCATGCGAAAAGGATTGGCGCACGAGCTGGGAAGTCGCCGAGCACGCGCTCGGCAAGGTAGCGTGCGCCTCCCAGACCCAGAGCGAGCGCGAACGGAGAGAGCGCCGCTCCCAGATGGACCGCGGCGGCCATCCCGAGCGGCCCTTCGATCGCGTCGGTGACACATACGCGTGCCCCCGCGCCGAGCGCTGTGCGGGCGAGCTCGAGCGCGGAGCTTAGTCCTCCCAGGCGTGCAGTCTTTACCACCACGACGTCGAGCGCGCCGGCGCGAAGGTAGGTGCGCAGTTGCGACTCGCTGGTCACGGACTCATCGAGCGCGATCGCAACGGCGAGCTCGTGGCGAAGGCGCGCAAGCGCCGCCGGCGCAGGCCTTTTGAGCGGCTCCTCGACGAACTCGAGCGGCCCTTCGGCGAGCGCGGCTTTGAGAAATTCGAGCGCTGTGCCAAAGGAGAAGGCACGATTTGCGTCGAGCCGAATCGAGGCCGTCTTTGCGCCGCTCGAGGCAAGCGCCCGTCTTAGCGCGCGCAGCAGCGCAAGGTCGTCCTCGATCTCGCGCGCTCCCACTTTGAGCTTGAAGGCGCAAAAGCCCTTGTCGGCCAGCGCGCGCGCCTCGGCGTAGACGCCGGGCGCGGTGCGCGCCTTGAGCAGCGCCGAGACGTAAAGCGGCTGGTTGGGAGACGTTTTTGGCAAAGCTCGCGAGAGAAGCGAGGCCACGCTTGCGCCCTTGAGCCTCGCCTCGAGGTCGAGCATCGCTGCCTCGAGCGCGCATCGCGCAGCCGGCGAAAGCGCTACGGCGAGCTCAGCAAGCCTGCGCCGACCGCACAATCTTTCTCCTCCAGGAGCCTCTCGAAGGCGAGTTCGCCTTGCGGCGCAAGCGCCTGACAGACGGCCTTTTCGCTCCGGTAGCAGAAGCGCGGGATGGGTGCCCGGATGGGAGCGGCGGGCGACGAGCTCGGCGACGGCGCTCAGCGAGGCGTAGGTTTGTTTTAGCGTTTCGCCTCCCAGCCAGTAGGGCGGGGCGGCCTCGCCCGCGCCCCAAACACCTTGTTCGTCGTAAAGGCGCAGCACGAAGCTTTCGCGTTCGGCGATCGTCGCTCGCGAGGTCGTAAGCGGAGCACGAAGCTTAAGCCTTCGATGTTCGATTTCGGCGCGAACGATCCTCATCGCCAATCCCGTAAAAGTCGCTATCCTCGATCGAGCACCCAAAAGATGTCTTGTTCTCCCATAGCGCTGCTGCCCGCGCCTGACAAGCACGATTCGAGCGCGCCTTTTCAAAGGCGTCAAGGCTGAGCTTCGAGGTGCGGCCGGGCGCGAGTGGAAAGCGCCCCGTGCAGGTAAAAATTACGGCATTAACCTTGAGCAGGCGGCCTTTGCGCGCGAAGGCGAAAGTGGAAGGAGCGATACGGCGCCGCCTGCTCGGGGCGTGCTCAGAGCAGAAGTCCCAGCGCGAGCAGAAGGCCGAAGATCAGATGGAGGCGCGCCGTGCCGGCAAGGCTTTGGTTGAGCGCGGCACCTCGTCGCACGCTGAAGGCGCGCGCTTCGGCAAGCGCCACGGGCGCGCTTAGCAGCGCGAGCATCACGCCCGCTCCCGCCGCCTTCCAGAGCGGGACCAGCGCCAGGTAGGCGCCCGCGACCAGCACGTAGTACTCGAGCCGGCCCGCCCGCTCGCCCAAGCGCACGGCAAGCGTGCGCTTGCCTGCCTGGGCGTCGGTGGGGATGTCGCGCACGTTGTTCACCACAAGGATCGCCGTCACCAGGCAGGCTACGGGCAGCGAGGCGAGCAGCGACAGCGCGCCGAGCGGTGCGCCCTGAAGATAGACGGCGCCGTTTACCGCGACCAGGCCGAAGAAGATAAAAACGAAAAGGTCTCCCAGGCCGAGCGAGGCGAGCGGATAGGGGCCGGCGCTGTAGGCGAGCGCGCTTGCGAGCGAGGCCACGCCAACTAAAAGAATCGGCCATCCGCCCTTGGCGACCAGGTAGAGGCCGATCGCCGCCGCAAGGCCGAGCGAGGCGAAGGCGGCGCGCTTTACCGCGCTGGGCGTGGCGAGCCCCGCCTGGGTGATTCTCGTCGGACCCAGGCGGCCCGGAACGTCGGCTCCCGAGACGAAGTCGTAGTAGTCGTTGGCGTAGTTGGTGCCGATCTGGATCAGGAGCGCGGCGGCGAGCGTGGCGGCCGCTACCAGCGGGTCGAGCGGTCGGAAGCGGCGCGCGAGCGAAAGCCCCACGATTACGGGCACGACCGCCGCCGGCAAGGTGCGCGGCCGCGCCGCCATCACCCATTTCGAAAGCCCGCCGAGATCGCGCATGGCACCCTCGGCGTCAGAACGTCCGTGAGCGCCAGGCAAGCGGTTTTCTTTCTCGCCGCTCATGGCAGCCGTCTGAAGCGCGAGAAGTCGGGCTTACGCTTCTCGAGGTACGCGTTTCGCCCTTCCTGGGCCTCTTCGGTCATGTAGTAGAGCAGCGTTGCGTTGCCGGCGAGCTCCTGAATTCCCGCCATCCCGTCCATTTCGGCGTTGAACGCCGACTTAAGGCATCGCAGCGCCAACGGGCTCATCGCCAGCATCTCGCGGCACCATTGGAGCGTCGTTTGCTCCAGTTCGGCCAGCGGCACGACCGTGTTGACCAATCCCATCTCGAGCGCTTCCTTGGCGCTGTACTGGCGGCACAGATACCATATTTCGCGCGCCTTCTTTTGGCCGACGAGGCGGGCGAGCTGGGAGGCGCCGAAGCCGCCGTCGAAGCTTCCCACTCTGGGGCCGGTCTGGCCGAAGACGGCGTTGTCGGCGGCGATCGTAAGGTCGCACACCACGTGAAGCACGTGGCCTCCGCCGATCGCGTAGCCGGCGACCATCGCCACCACCGGCTTGGGGATACTGCGGATCAGCTTTTGCAGGTCGAGCACGTTGAGGCGCGGTATTTTGTCCTCGCCGACGTAGCCCTGGTCGCCGCGCACGCGCTGGTCGCCGCCGCTGCAAAAGGCGAGCGTCCCTTCGCCGGTAAGGATAATCACGCCGATATCGGCGTCGTCGCGGGCGCGCGAAAACGCGTCGATCATCTCGCTTACCGTAAGCGGGCGGAAGGCGTTTCGCACGTGGGGGCGATTGATCGTTATCTTGGCGATCGCTTCGCCTTCCACTTTTTCGTACTTGATATCTTGGTAGTCGCGAAGTTTGACCCACTTTACCGACATCGCATCTCTTCTCCCTGTGTGGATTTGATTTCTTGCAAAGGCTCCTTGCCCGCCAGGAACGCCGCGACCAGGCGCAGGACGACGCGGGGGCGTTCCAGATGGGGGACGTGGCCGGCGCCGTCGATTATCGCAAGGCGCGAACGGGCGATCGCCCGGTTCATCGCACGCGCGGCGGCGCAATACTTCGCGTCGAGTCGCCCGGCGATGAGCAGCGTTTCGGCGCTAAGCGTGTGTAGCCTGTCTCCCAGGTAAGGCTGGGAGCCGGTGCCGAGCGTGCGCAGGCATCGGGCGAGCTCCGGCGCGCGGCACGAAAGGCGGATTCGTCTGAGCGCCTGTTTTCTGCGCTCGGGCATCGCGCCGAGCGAAGCGAACAGCGCCATCGCCTCCCATCGTGCCACGAACGGCTCGATTCCGTTCTCTTCGGCGAACCTGGCGAGCTCCTCGTCGGCGCGCCGGCGCTCGTCGCGCTCGCGCTCGTCGGCGATTCCGGCCGAGGCGCTCTCGAGTACCAGGCGCGCGACGCGGTCTGGATGGTTCAGGGCGAGCGCAAGCGCGATTCGCCCGCCCATCGAGTAGCCCATCAAGCAAAAGCGCTGGACTCCGAGCGCGTCGAGCGCCTCGACGAGCGCCCGGGCGCATCCTTCGACCGACAGCGCCGCAACTGGAGCGGTCACGACCGTGCCGCCATGGAATGGAAGGTCGAAGGCGAGCACGCGAAAGCCCCTGGCGCGCAGGCCCGAGCGCAGCGTGGCGAAGCTTTGCTTGTTGCCGGTAAAGCCGTGCAGGAGCGCCACGGGCAATCGCTCGTGGTCGCGTGCGGCGCTCGAGCATGATCGGCGCGGCGCCGTCTCGTCGGCAAGCTCGAAGGTTGCAAGCGAGGTTGCGACTTTGCGGACCATGGCACGAACTCACTCTCGTAGAAGCCCGCGCTGCGCGAGAGCCTGGCAGCTTGCCGCCAGCGCCTCGGCGATAAAGTGGCGATGGAGCTTTAGGTTTTGGTCGCGGTCGGTTCGGACTTCGACGAGCTTGAAGCCCGGCGCGCAGAGCGCGCGCTTAAGCGTCTGGCCGAACTCTGGCCAGTTTTGCGGGCGGCTTAAGTTCGTGGCGACGAGCTCGGCGGCGGGCGCGAGGTCTTTGAGACCGTGGGGCGCGACGAAGTATGTTACGAACGGCGCGCCGAGCGCGGCATGGGGCAGAAACGAGAAGATCGCGCCGCCGTCGTTGTTGAGCACGACGGCGGTGAGGTTCGGCGCCCAGCGCGCGGCGGTGAGCAGGCCGCTCAAGTCGTGGAGGAAGCTTAGGTCGCCCAGCACCAAAACGGTGGGGCACGAGGCGCCGGCGCTTGCGCCGGCCGCGCTGGAAAGGACGCCGTCGATTCCGTTTGCGCCGCGGTTGGCGAGCACGCGGATTTCGCGGCCGAGCGCAGGGCCGAAGGTGTCGAGGTCGCGCACGGGCATGCTGTTGCCGACGTAGAGGAGGCTATGCTCGGGCATTCGGGCCAAAAGCTCCGTGAACACTTTTCCTTCGAAAGGTGCCTGATAGTCGGCAAGCAGAGCGTTTAGGCGCTCCCGCGCGGCGCGCGACGCGATCTCCCATCGTGCGCGCCAATCGGCGGGCGCGGGCGCAAGCCCGTGTTGCTCGAGCAGCGCGGTGCAAAGCGCGACCGGATCGGCGCGCAGCGCGGCCGTGGCCAGGCGGTACGGGTCGGGCCAGGTTCCGCACGGCGCGACGACCAGGTAGAAGGCAAGCGGCTTGTTGCGCGCCAGAAATTCGAGCGTCGCCTTGGAAGTCAGCGGATGTCCGAACTGGATCGCGGCTTGGGGCGCGAGCGCGGGATCGAGCCTGCGCTCGCGGGTCAACACGTCGTAGGCGTCGACGATACGGCTTGCGTCGTGCCGACCAAAACGCATCCCGGAGAGCGGGTCGGCGAGCACGGGCCAGTCGAGGCGCTCGGCGAGCGCAAGGATACTTCTTTTCGCCTTTTCGGGGTCGGGGCCGGCAAGCGTCCCAGGGCCGCAGATAATAAGCCCGCGCAGGCTGCGATCGAGCGTGGATTTGAGCTGCTCCACGGCAGCCTGGTCGGGGCCGAGCAGGCTTGGGAGTATCGCGACCGTGGGCGGCGGCTCCGAGGACGCAGGCGTCGGCGTGGATCGAGACTCGCTTAGGCGGTCGAGCGCAGCTTTTTCCTCCGCGACGTCGATCAGGGGCTCGCGCATGGGGAAGTTTATATGTACCGGGCCGGGCGGGATTCCAATCGCCGCCGCGAAGGCGCGGAAGGCGGCGGCGCGGAAATTCTCTTCCAGGTCGGGCCGGTCCTCGGGCGCCGGAAGCTCGATACTGAGGCGCACGTGAACACCGTAAAGCCGCGTCTGGTCGATCGTCTGGGGCGCGTGACAATCCTGAAGCTCGGGCGGGCGGTCGGCGGTAAGCACGATTAGCGGCGTATGGGAGAGGTTGGCTTCGACCACGGCGGGCATGAAGTTGGCGGCGGCGGTGCCCGAGGTGCAGATCGCGAGCGCCGGTCGGCCCGAGGCGCGCGCAAGCCCGAGCGCGAAGAAAGCGCTCGAACGCTCGTCCAGGATTACCCGCGAGCGCATCGCGGCCGTCTTGAGCGCGGCGGTCACGAGCGCCGTCGAGCGCGAGCCCGGGCTGATACATACCTCGCGCACGCCCAAGCGGCAGAGTTCCTCGAGCAGGGCGAGCGCGGCTTTGGCGTTGGGATTTCGAACCGTCATGGGATCAACTCCGACAAAAGCGCCCCCATCTTGTTTTCGATCTCGCTGAATTCCCCATCCGGGTCGGAGCCGGCGACGATTCCCGCGCCGGCGAAAATCGTGACGAGGTCTCGTTCGATCAGAGCCGAGCGCAGCGCGACCATGAATTCGCCGTCGCCGTCGCTTCGAAGCCATCCGATTCCTCCAGCGTACCATCCACGCTCCGGCTCCTCGCGCGCCAGGATCTCGAGCGCGCCGAGCGAGGGCACGCCGCAGACGGCGGGCGTGGGATGGAGGCGCGCGGCGAGCTCGAGCACGTCGCACGCGCGGGCAAGCTCGCCTCTTATCGGGGTCAGCAGATGGAACGACTCGGGAAACGCGGCGACCTCGGGCGCAGCGGGAATCTCGAGCGTGCGCGCCACGGGCGCAAGCGCCTCGCGCACGGCCTCGACCACGAGCTTGTGCTCGAAAAGCTCCTTGGGCGAGACCAGGAGCCGGCGCGCGGCCTCGGCGTCGCGCTCCGGCGTCTGTGCGCGCGGCGCCGAACCAGCCATCGCGGCCGACTCGAGCCGCCCGGCGCAAAGCCGCACCAGGAGCTCTGGCGTCGAGCCGATAAAGCTTTTTTCGCCCTGCTTCATCCAGAAGCTTGCGCATCGCGGCCGCTTCGAGCGCAGCCGCGCAACGATCGTCCCAGGGTCGAGCCCCGCCGGCAGGCGCGCGGTCTTGGCGCGCGAGAGCACGATCTTTTGAAGCTCGCCCGAAGAAAGCCTCGCCAGCGCCCGTTCGACACGCTCCCGCCATCGAAGGCGCTCCTGCTCCTGTTGGTCGTGCCCCATGAAGTCGGGCGCGGAAGCGGGCGGTAAACCCTGTGCGAGCGCATCGCGCTCGGGGCGCGCCGCCGAATCGATGCGCTCCGGGGACGGCGAAGCGAAGGCTTTGGGCATCGTGCCAGCGCTTGCCGCCGCGATCAGGCGTTGCGCCATCGCCCAGATCTCGGCACGCTCGGCGGGCGAGTCGAAAACGAGCGATAAAGTTTTCGTGCCGCCGTCGATCGTCCACAGGAGCTTGGGCACGAAAAGCAAGGCCGGCGGAAAATCGCGCCACCTGGGAGACTCGCTCTCGAAGTCGAAAAAGCCGAAGCCTCCGACCGCGACGGGCGGAGGTTCGGCGCGGTCGGCGGCAAGCTCGGCGAGCGCGGTACGAATTGTGCGCGAGAGCGCGGGCAGGCGTCCGCGGCCGCGCGTGGCGATTTGCAGGGCGGAATCGACGCCTAGAAGCGCGAAGTTCCGTGCCGGATGTTCGAAGTAAAAAAGACGGCTTGCCGGGCAAGCGCGCGCAAGCGCAAGCAGGTCGGGCGCAGTGTCGAGCCGCACGAGCTCGCGCGCAAGCTTGCGTGGGGAGGCTTTTTGCGCCGACATGGGAGCTTCGCTTTCCTGCGAACGATCGATCGTCGAGCCCATCGCTGGCACCTCGGGAATCGGGCGGCTACGGGTTCAAATCTGGTAGGCGTAGACCTGGTACGCCGTCCTGCGAGCGAGCCGGTAGGTCGCCTGCGGCGCGGATTGTTTTAGGCGCGAGAGCGCGCGCTGGACGAGCACGCGCTGGAAATGGTAGGCGACAAGGCTGCTTACGGCTGGGAAGAGCTCGCTGAAGGCGCGCGCCACGGCTGCTAGGTCTTCGCGGCCGTTTGTGGTTTTGGGTCGGCGCACGTAGCGGTCGAAAAGCTCGATCGCCTGGTCGACCGTGGCCCTTACGGCGCGGTCGTGGCGTACGGCAAGCGCAAAGAGCTTACTTACCGGAAAGCCGTAGGAGAAGATTTTTTTGGCGCTGCGCGCGGCGCGCAGATCGGCCCGCGAGTAGCGCATCCGGCCGCCCGACGTCGGTTCGCCGTAGGTGAGCCCGAGCCGCTCGGCGAGCTCCACTAGCTCGGGGCGCACGCCGAGCTCGCGCGCGATCTGGCGCGCGGTAAAGCGCGGATTTGCCCGCGGCTTGCTAAGCGCGGCGTAAAGCTCGAGCTCGGGCCCGAGCGAGCCGCGCGCCTTGAGCATCGCCGCCATCACCTTGAGCGGAAGTCCGGCGCGTGCGCCGGCACGAATCTCCTTGAGGCGCTCCAGATGGGAGTCGGCGTACAGCGCGCGCCGTCCGATGCGGCGCGGGCGCGGCAAAAGCCCGATCGCCTGGTAGTAGCGAATCGTGTCGACCGAAAGGCCGCTTTTGCGCGAAAGCTCGTCGATCGTGTATTCCATATGAGTAACAACTCTTAAAGTTCTCGCTCGAAAAAAGCAAGCGGCAGGTAAGGTCGCCGCTCGAAAAGGCAAAAGAAGATGACAAGCGTTTCGCCCGAGAAAAAACAAGCCGCAAGTAAAGCTTTTGCTCGCAGAAGGGAAGCGACGGATAAAATTTCTCGCTCGAAGAAGACTAGGAACTGTCGAACCTATGGCTCGAGAAAAGCAACTGTGCCTGCGAACTTTTTGTTCGAAAAAGCGGCCGACTTTTAAACTTTTCGCTCGAGTTGCTCAAGAAAGCAAGCGGCGATAAAGGCGTGTTTGATTTACGGCCGCGCGGTCGCTTCGCAAACGCTTTGGCGCGTGGGATTTGCGCGCCCTGGGGCGGCTGGATCGGGCTTCTAGACGGCGAAGCGAAGAAGCGTCGCCGGCGCTTTTACAGCGCCAGCGGATCGATTCTTCCAGAGAGGGCGAGCGTCGACTCGAGCAGGTAGTACGTTCCCCAGATGAGTTCGTTTTTGACGGCAAGGCCGATGCGCGCGTTGTAGCATCCTTCGGTCAGGATTCCGGGCGGGCGGCGGTCGGTGGGCGAGACGGGCGTCAGGTAGTTGCGCACAAGGGTGGCCGCGACGCGCTCGGCAAAGGCGCGGTAGCGGCGGGCGCGCTCGGCTTCGGGCGTAAGCGCCGAGAGCTTTAGGAGCGCGGCGGCGGCGATCGCCGTGGCCGAGGTGTCGCGGTAGGTATCGGGGATCGCGGGATGGTCGAAGTCCCAGAAGGCGACCAGATCTGACGGCGCGTGCGCAAGCCACCAATCGGCGGTCTGGTAGGCGGCCTCGAGCAGGCGCGGCTCTTGCGGAAAGCATCGCGCGGCGAACGTGTAGCCGAGCATTCCCCACGCCTGGGCGCGCGCCCACGTGCTGTTCTCGGCGAAGCCTTTATGGGTGTAGCGGCGGATCAAGCGGCCGGTGTTTTCGTCGAAGGTCGCCGATTGGCATACCGAGCCGTCGGGGCGCAGGCAGAACTCGATATGGGTAAGCGCGTGCTCGCGGGCGATCGCGCCCATCCGCTCGTCACCGCTCTGCGCGCCGGCCCAGGCGAGAAGGGCGCAGAGCGGGCCCACGGCGTCGATACTGGTTTCGCAATTGCCGACGTCGCTCGCCTCTTCGGCCTGCTCGCCGAGCCCGAAGCATCGGGCGCGCGCGTTGTAGGTCGTGGCGAGCGCGCGTGCTCCGTCGAGGGCAAGCTCGCGCGCAAGCGCATCGCCGCATACGATCGCCCCTAGCGCGGCGCCGTAGTAGAAGAGGAAGGCGCGAAAGACGGTGCGCGAGTCGATTCGCGGGCCGAGCGCGGCGCAAAAACGGCGGGCGAGCGCGCGCACGTTGTCCGAGCCCGTGAGATGGGCGTCGAGCCAGAGGATCGCGCAGAAATAGCCGCCGGTCCAGTCGCCCTGGGGCGAGAGCGTCCAGGCGCCGGTCTCGGGGTCGGCGAAATGGGGAAAGCCCGAATCGAGTTCGCTTGCGCTCATCTCGCATCGCTTAAGGATACGAGATGAGCCGTCGAGCCACAGCTGGTCGAGTTCCGAAGCCATCGCGGGCGACCTCCTGGGAGGGGAATTTTCTTCGATCGGCTAAGTTAAGTCCAGCGCCCGCTTCAATCCCCTCCTGCGTCGAATCACCGTCGGCAGCACGACGCTTAAAAATACTGCCCCGGCAAAGGAAGAGAAGGTGGTGAGCGTCGAACGCTGAACGGGGAGCAACGCCAAACCTACAGGGGGCACTCCAGGAGATTCAGGACTTGACCGGTGGCGGTTTCATTTATCACGTTCTTTCACCCTGCATAACGACGCGTTCAGGTTTCATCTTCGAAAAAATCCTCATCTATTGACTTCAGTTCGTAAACAAACTTGGTCGTTACACCTACGTTGTGTCCAATCATATGGCGTGCCATCTTTCTCCCATCGATCAGGACCACCCGCGATTGCAGGTGAGTGACGAAATCTTGTGCATCTCTGGTGAACTCCGAACTTGTTATGAAAATCCCCTTCTTGCATTTTTTCCCCTCCAACGCACCGACGAACTTCTGAATCTCAGGACGCCCCACCGGTTTGGTCCATTGCTTGGCTTGAATATAGATGGTGTCCAAGCCTAGCTTGTCCTGGTTGATGATGCCGTCGATTCCTTCGTCGCCGCTCTCGTTCACGGCTTCCGCGGCCTCCCTAAGTCCGCCTCCGTAACCCATCGCAACAAGCAGCCGGATCACCAAGCGCCCGAAAAAGACCGGAGTTGCCATGCGGATCTTTTCCAGCAGGTCATCGACTAGCGATTCCTGGTAACTTGAAAATGCGCGTTCGATTTGCTCCACGGGGTCAGCGTGCGCGTGTTCCGATGCAGACGCCTCCCGGTCGCTCGACTTTGTCGCGCTTTGTTGCCTGAATTCCGAGTAGCGCTTGAGGAACTCGCCGTCGATTTCGCCGGGATGCTCTTTTAGCGCTTGCTGGCCTAAAGGGGTTATGTGCCAGCGGCCACGGGTGGGCGCCCCGATAAGATGGGCTTCTTTCAAGTGGTATTTAGCCCAGTCAACGCGGTTATCGAGAACCCGGTGCTGCCCACTAGGGAGCAGCTTTGCTCGCTCTTCTCTGGAAAGACCAAAACGGTCTGCAAGCGCATCGATGCATTCGCGCCTTGAACGTTCTTGGCCGTCGCTGAGTAGCTCGAGCAACGGGCGCATAAAGGTCTGATAGTCTGGAATAGTCATGTCCTCACCTCCAGATGGGCCACCAGAAGATCGCGAATCGGACAGTGGCGGCATTCGCGTGGTCCGAGACGGCGTAGGTCATGTGGCGACCCACAGTGGACCCGTCCCAGCCCCGCCCTGTAAGTTTCGTCATCCCCCTCTTACATGTCGACGACGCTTCCGATAAGTGACCGCTGAACGCTCCCTGCAGGTCGCGGAGAGGACAGTGAACTGACCGGAGGCGTCGGCGGAACCGTTCGCCGCAGGCCTGGATGGGCTCGCGTTTCTGCTGGAGGCCGATACGGCGCTGACGCTCGCTACCGATGTGTGGGTAGCATACCTAGTAAACTGCACATATAGCAATCGAAATGGCCAGGACACGGCTATCTCCAAGGCGGGCGAACACAATCGGCGCTGCGTGTCACTGGCCTTGCTGTGCAGTTGAAGCTCGGCCTCTACGGGTTTTTGTTTTAATCGGCGTTAGCGTGTCGGAAAAAATCGCTGTTACTGTTCTCAACGTTCATATTGCTTCCGTTCTGTTGCGGTAGGTTGGGTCACGGGTCTTTCGGGCTTATTTTCGATAATCGATCGCGTCTGCTAGCGCAAGACGTAATTGCGGAAACAGCCGAAGCGGCGGCTTGTGCGGCAAAGCGCGTATACTTAAGCGCGCTAGCGCCGAGAACTCCGGTGCAAGCCTGCCTGCGATTTAGTCCGCAGATGAGCGGGGTGCGGGCAATCGCAGGAAGGTCGCATTCCTTGCAGATCGGGCGTGCGGTGAGAATCGATCGTTACGGCTTGCCCTCTGCGGTCAAAGCGAGTATAGCTTTTGTATATCCGAGGCGCGAAGGAAGGTATGAGAACGCAAGTGTCGAAGTGGGGCAACAGCCTCGGAGTCCGCATTCCGAAGGCCTATGCCGAAGAGCTGGGCCTGTGCGAAGGCGCGACCGTCGAGGTGAAGGTGTCGGGCCGCAAGCTGGTGCTGGAGCCGGTGCGCCCGCAATACACGCTCGAAGAGCTCGTCGCTGGGATCACGCCTAAAAATCGCCACGGGGAGACCGATTGGGGCAGGCCGGTGGGCAGAGAGAGCTGGTGAGCCGGAGCCGCTACGTGCCCGAGCGGGGCGACCTTGTGTGGCTTAGCTTCGATCCGCAGGCCGGCCACGAGCAGGCGGGTCGCCGGCCGGCACTTGTGCTTTCGCCGGCGCCGTACAATCGGCGGGCTAGATTGGCGCTGGTCTGCCCGATAACGACCCAGGTCAAAGGCTATCCGTTCGAGGTCGCCGTGCCCGAAGGGCTTACGGTTTCCGGCGTGGTCCTGGCCGACCACGTAAAGAGCGTCGATTGGGCCGCCCGCCGCGCCCAATTCGCCGCCAAAGCGCCGCCCGAGGTGATCGCGGAAGTGACGGCCAAGCTTCGGCCGTTGCTCGGGTTATAGCTCCATCCCTGCGCGCGTCTCGATTAAAAGGCCGAAACCGCGCTTCGCTCCTACCTGAGCAATAAAGCGTCGTAGGACCGGAACGAAGAAGCCGAAAGTCACAGTAAAAGTTCTGAGCGACGAAGCGGGCAAGTGCGCTCGGCGCGAATCCCCCAGCCCCGGGCCATCCGGGCGGACTCGAAGTGCGTTGGCGGAGAAGGGAGGGGAGCGGGATGTGGCCGGCGGGTGGGTGGGCTTGGATGGGGATCGGGGCGGCTCAAACCCGCTGGCGGTCGGGCGAAGTAGGCTTTAAGCTCAGTGCGCCGCCTATCGATAGGTGGTGGTCGATACGACGAGGAAGACCGAGACCAGGCGCTAAGGTTCTCGCTAACTTCCACCAGACGTAAGCGCGCTGTGCCTTGGACAAAATCAGTAATGAAGCCATAGCGTTTGGGATAGACAAGGGCTATACTTCCTTTGACCGTAAAGAGCATGGCGCAACGATGAATTCTTGCTGCATGCCCGATCTAGAACGAATGCGACCTTCCTCATGGTGAGTGCCATTGCTTCGGCCCCTCTCATCTGCGGATGAGTCGGGAGAAACATAAGCCTAGACGAAACCAGAATTTCAAATGAAAGGAGAAGTCACATGCAGAAGTCCTACCTCGACGAGAATCTGAAAACGGTCGAGTCCGAGGGATATATCCCGAAGGACGCAGGGAACCTGCTGGTCAACGGGCGTCAGCGCAAGGCGTTCAGCAGGATCGTATTGCGCAAGAGGTCGCCCGAGTGGCTGCGAGCGCACCTCGATGAGCCTGTCGCCGACGGATTCTTCGACTTCCATCTCGAAGAAGAGGTGGATGAGAACATCCTTCAAGGCGTCCTGAGGGAGATTGGCCTGTTTAAATTGCGCCCGAGGATTTGCCGATGACCTGATTTAAAAAGATTTGGCGTCAATGGCAGGCCAAGCCGATTGCTCGCTCGATCGAAAAGCAGACAAGACCACTGTTCGAGCTTTGCGCGGCCGTGGGCATGGCCACCTTCGACTGCGCCGAAATTCTGAAAGACGAAATTAAGCCAGAGCAACGTCCAGAGGTTTGGGTACACGTTTGTGCCGAGTTTGTTTACTTTTTTATGGACCTCATTAGCAGGTTCGCGTTTTCAATCTTCGGGGACGTAGGCGAACGCGAACTCCAGAGTAAATTACGCCCGCTCGTTGCGAAGTGCTTCGTAGCCGGACTCTTTGACCATTGGCCCGAGGACCTCAAATCTAAAATTGAGCAAGAGTTTCTTGAAAACCTGAACAATACCGAGGCGGAGTACCAAAAATGCCCAAGCCTAAGTGACGAAGACAAAAACGAATTGTACACGGGAAACGGTATGATTGACGCGCTTGCGCGCAAGGTGGCAGAGCTGATGGGCAGTCCTTCAAACCCCGTTGTGGTGCAGCAAGTCGTCCACGCCGTCAGAACGAAGCTCAAGACGTTGAACTTCGAGGCGCTGGTGAGAGCGGCTGGAGAACAGCTAGTGAGCTCGAGGGAAATCCTCGGGGTCCGTACTCAGCGGAGTGCGCCGAGTCAAATAGCGCGGTCCCTCGTGGAGCGCTGGGTCGCAAGGGATGATTTTTCGCCCTTGCCTGAGAACGCCCTGTCTGCGTCGTTCTGGCCAAAGTATCAACGCAAGTGGCGCCTGTATCGGGAGGCGACGGTTCTCATGGTCTTGCTCAAAAAGGAACAGGAGGACGCGCGATACGCTGAACTGGTGAAAGAATATGAGCGACTGATTTACCCGAGCGACAAGCCGACGCCTGAAGCCCTGGCGAAGCTGGAAGCTCTCCGCACAGCCATGCAGGATATCGCGCGTTTGGGTGGGGAAGACCTGCGCAGCCGGAGCAAGTGGCCCGCGTTGACTTGGGCTAGGGAATGGTTCGAGGAATTAGGCGAGCTTCCGAGGAACCCAGTGGACTGCATGGTATTCGGCATTGCATGCATGCTGCTGTGGATCGCTGTAGCAAAGACGGTGGAGGACCTAGCCAAACAAGGGCTGGTGCCCTAACGAGGAAAAGTCTCGAGTGCCGAATACACCGCAATGGCGTAGTCATCGGTGGGCCGTCCCTGACGGCGAACGTAGCCTAATCACCTGTGCGATATGCAACGTGCGACTTGAGCCGGTGGCCGAGCGCGAGGTTTTACACGGTAAATGGAGGCGCCGCCCCCCGTGCGGGTGGCAGTGACGATAACGGGTCCTCCTACGAACCCTTTATCCAGGCGAATCTTACCAAATTAAGGGTTGTCGCCGAAATTGGAACATGCATGCATGGCAAGCTTATATGCCGTCCAAGCGGGGAAATCAGCGTTATTGACAAGAATGGCTAGGGCCATAAAGGCCAGCTTAATTACGACACCAGCCCTCGCGTACCAACCGATTTCTTTCCAGAACAGGTCATTCATCGAACACCAGCCGAGATAAAACCCTGCGGCGATCTGGGCGAAGGCGAGTACGAGCGCGGTCGGCACATTCGCAATCGCGGTCAGCACTAGGCTCAAAACGTACACGGGCAGGCAGTTTTGAAAATCCGTATTGGGGAATCCAGCGTAGGAGCAAGCGATTATGCCCAGTTCCGCAAGTCCGTTGAAACCCATGTACCAGCAGAAACTACGCCAAATAAATCGACGCGTTCTCCGTACAAAATCGGCCAACTTTCGCTCGGTTGCCATGACGCCTTTCGCCTCCTTAGTTCAAAGCCCCTAGCGTCTACACGGCCGGTTTCGCGGCTCAGGTGCGCCTTCGTGGGAACGGCGAAAAAGCCTTGATTTTCCTCGCTTTTTGTCCGCAACTGTCCAGGGGTCGAGGCTTGGACGCGCAGAACGGCCGGCAGAGGGTAAGGCACAACTTAAGGATGCCGCGCATGACTAAGTCCCCCGTTTCATCAAAACCTTTCGATTCGGCGATCGCACTGTAGTGCCGCTCCGAGTGTTCTCCTTTCGGATGCGGTAGGTTGGGTCGCGGGTCTTTCGCGCTTCTTTTTTTCGATAATTGATCGCCGCTTTTGGCGCAAGACGTAATTGCGAAAGCGAAAGTCGCCGAAGCGGCTTTTGCCGCCGAGCGCGTATACCAGAAAAGCGCAGAAACTCCGAGGCGAGCATGCCTTCGACCTAATCCGCAGGCGAGCGAGGTGCGGGCAACCGCAGCCATAGCGAGGAAGGTCGCATTCCTTGCAGACGCGGCGGTCAACGCGTGCGTATACGCGATCGGGGCGCGAGGCGGCGATGGCGGAGGGCCGTTAAGCGCACGTCTTGCGCACTGGGGCGGCTGCGCTGATTGCCCCTTGCTTGCAACGGCGAGGCCGGCGCAGCTCAGTAGCGGCGGCTTTTACGGTTGTTTCTCTCGAGCCAGGCGTTCAGTGCGCGCTCGAAGTTGCCAGGTTCACCCAACTCGCGCGTCAGCTGCTGGCCAGCGAGAATTTCCTCACGGCTGAGTTCCCCGGCGATCCGATCCCGGTTTTCCCGCGCCTTGGGCTGGCGAACCGCTGACAAATTGTAGAGCGCATACGCCAGCACCTTGTCTTCCCTAACCCCTAAGCCGTGCTCATACATGACGCCGAGGTTGTTTTGTGCGTAGGCATCTCCCTGCTCTGCCGCCTTGCGGTACCACTTCAGCGCCTCCAGATAGTCCTGTGGCACGCCTCGGCCTTCGCGATACATGAGGCCGAGGTTGAATTGTGCGTAGGCATCCCCCTGTTCTGCCGCCTTGCGGTACCACTTCAGCGCCTCCAGATAGTCCTGTGGCACGCCTCGGCCTTCGTCATACATGAGGCCGAGGTTGAATTGTGCGCGGGCATCCCCCTGTTCTGCCGCCTTGCGGTACCACTTCGCCGCCTCCGCATAGTCCTGTGGCACGCCTCGGCCTTCGTCATACATGAGGCCGAGGTTGAATTGTGCGGCGGCATCCCCTTGTTCTGCCGCTTTGCGGAACCACTTCGCCGCTTCGGCGTAGTCCTGGGGCACGCCCTGGCCGTTCAGATACATGACGCCGAGGTTGTATTGTGCGGCAGCAACCCCCTGTTCTGCCGCCATGCGGAACCACTTCAGCGCTTCGGCAAAGTCCTGCTTCACTCCTCGGCCTTCGCGATACATAACGCCGAGCTCTTTTTCTGCGTCGACGTCTCCATGTTCCGCCGCCATGCGGAGCCACTTAAGCGCCTCCGCATAGTTCTGGGGCACGCCTCGGCCTTCCTCGTACATGAGGCCGAGGTTGAATTGTGCGTCGGCATCCCCTTGTTCTGCCGCTTTGCGGAACCACTTCGCCGCTTCGGCGTAGTCTTGGGGTACGCCTTGGCCTTCGTGATACATGACGCCGAGGTTGAATTGTGCGGCGGCATCCCCTTGTGCTGCCGCCTTGCGGTACCACTTCGCCGCTTCGGCGTAGTCCTGGGGCACGCCTTGGCCTAGCTCATACATGACGCCGAGGTTGAATTGTGCGGCGGCATCCCCTTTCTCTGCCAGCGGTCGGAATTCTTTAAGCGCAGTGGCGTAATCACCTCGGTTATAGGCCTCCATTCCCTCCCAGAAGCTGGCCCAGGCCGAGACGACCGGCACGCCGATTAACAGGCAGAGGATAAGCCACACCTTAAAGATGCCGCGCATGACTAAGTCCCCCGTTTCATCAAAGCCTTTCGATTCGGCGATCGCACTGTAGTGCCGCTCCGAGTGTTCTCCTTTCGGATGCGGTAGGTTGGGTCGCGGGTCTTTCGCGCTTCTTTTTTTCGATAATTGATCGCTGCTTTTGGCGCAAGACGTAATTGCGAAAGAGAAAGTCGCCGAAGCGGCTTTTGCCGCCGAGCGCGTCTACCAGGAGGCGCTAGCGCAGAAAGCTTTTGGGCAAGGCTACCTCGCGCGCCTAAATCCCTATCGATGGGCACGACCGAGCAATGGAGCGAAGGGCGTATCGGCGCGCCCAAGTGGGGCAGGGATAAGCTCGAGCTTAGGCTCGGCTGGCGCGTGGATGGTGCTTACGGATAAGCGGCCTTGCGGTCGTGTGTAGGTCGCTGGGGTGGGGCGTTGCGTCGAGAGCGCTGTTTACGGCGACGAGGCGCAAAGCGCGCCGGGCCTTGCGCGTTGGGTTCCCATTTGTCGAAACCGAACGCTAGGCCGCGGCGAGCGTCGCGTCCACATGGCCTCGAATCTTGAACCGTCGCCTGGCGGCTCAGTACAGGACCGCTGGCAGGTACGCGCCACGCGGTTCGCTGTAGAGCCCGATCGTCATCAGCGTTGCCTGATGCACGTTGCGAAGCCCGTGCTCCAGGCACCATCGCATGAGTTCGCCGTTGCGAGTGGGGCACAAAAAGCCCGGCCCGGCGTAAGAGTCCGCGGCCGCGATCAGCGCTTTTAGATCGTTGTTGGTCTCGCCGACCGCGTGACCAAACCATCCGATCGAGGTGCAGTAGCCGGTGATTTTGCCGAGATGCTCGACGACCTTGGCGGTTCCCATCTGGATCGCGTCGCGCAGCTCTCCGGCGCGTCGGTGGCCATGAATCGGCTCGCAGAGCGTGTTGCATGCGTCGAGGTCCGCGTCGGTCGCTTGGCGAACGTCGTAGCCTGGAATCTTCAGGCCGGGCGGCGTGCCTTGCATGGTCGAGAGTTCTTCGCGCGCGTCGAAGCCCAGTTTCGTGTACAGACACAGCGGGCGGTTGTGGTACGCAAGCTGCACCAGTCGCATCCCCGCGCACCCTTTTGCGCGGGCGCGCTCCATGACGTCCACCATCAGCGCTCGCCCGATTCGCTGGTTCTGCACCGCCGGCTCGACCGAGATCGGTCCGATTCCGGCAATCGGACCGCGCTCGTCGAGAAAGTTGCTGCCGACGATCTTTCCATCGAGCTCGGCAACCACGCAGTAGATGCCTGGGTTCGACATCAGCCACGATGCGACCATCACCGCCACTTCGACCGAAGGAAAGTCGGGCGGAAAATTATGCTGATCCGCGATCGCCTTGAAGGCCTCGAAAGCTATTTGTCCGATAACTGGCGCATCCTCCGGGGCGCCATCTCGCAGCTTAAGATCCACGTTCGTCTCCTCTTTTTGAATAGAGAGTTTCCCCTTGCGCGATTCCACAGAGCCCGTAGGCTTCGGGGCCGCCTCAGGCCGGCTTGACGTTGACATTCATGCGGAAGAAGTCGTCGGGATCGTATTTTTTCTTGAGCTCCGCCAGGCGCGAGTAGTTAGCGCCGTACGCTTCGCGCTCGCGCCCGAGTTCCACGTCGAGCATGTTCACATAGACTCCGTCCGTGGCGGGGCGGACAATCTCCCAGATTCGATCGACCCACAGAATTGCGTCGCGCGGTTCGGGGCCCTCCCAGTCGGCCTCGGCCCAGAAGGTGAACCCGGGACGGCGCTGATGGTAGGCGTTGAAGTCGATCGGCTTGCGGCTGATCTCGCCGTGCATATGTGCGAACCACAGCTCCGCCTCTACCGGCGGCGGCGTGCTGGCGATCGCGTCGATTATCCAGTCGGTGATCGTCGGCACGAACCCTGAGCGCTGATAGCTCGACCATCCCCATACGACCGGGAATCCCGCCGCCGCCTGCGCGTCGAGATAGGCCAGGCGCTTGACCGAGGCGAGCGCGACGCGGCCGATTTTGTAAAGTCGAGCCAGATCGCGATGCGCGCGCGGGGTCGGCGTGAAAGACAAATATCCCCACCATCAGCTCGGGCCCCTCGGGACGCATGACCGTCAGTTCGGTGGTCAGTTCATCCGGGGTCGAGCGGGTAAAATCGCGATACCCGCGCATCACGTCGCGCGCCTGCGCGAACGGGTACCAGAACCAGCCGGCGGTCGCCTCGCGCAGAGGATAGAGCTGAAAGCTCAGTTCGGTCACCACGCCGAGATTGCCCGCGCCGCCGCAGGTTCCCCACAAAAGGTCGGGATTGTCGCTCCGACTTGCGCGCACGATACGCCCGTCGGCGAGCACGATCTCCGCTTCGAGCACGTTGTCGCACGCCGCGCCGTATTTGCCGGCGAGCACGCCTTCTCCGCCGCCGAGCACGAGCCCGCCGAGACCGACGTCCTGGCACTGTCCCATCGCGGTGACCAGCCCATGGCGCTGCGTGGCGCGCTCGAACTCGACGCGGGTGATTCCGGGCTGGGCGCGCGCGAGGCGCCACACGGGATCGACCTCGACCCTTTTCATCTCCGACAAATCGATCACGATTCCGCCGTCGATAGTCGAAAAGCCCGCCTGGCTGTGGCCGCCTGAGCGGACGGCCGCCTCGATATTGTACTTGCGGGCGAACTCGATAGTTCGTGCCACGTCGTCCGCGTCGGCGCAGCGAACGATCGCACCGGGCCGGCGATCGAATCGCGCGTTCCACACTTGGCGCGCTGCGTCGTAATAAGCGTCGCTGGGTGTGATGATGTAGCCGTGAAGCTTGGCCGCCAGTTTCTGCAGCGCGTCAGGCTCGGTCTTGCCGGACGCTGGTATCCCGTGCCCGGCGCTTACGAATTGCGAGCGGTGCGCGTGCCCACCGTGCCCGCGCGCCAGACCGGGTTGCGCGAGCGCGAGCAGCGACAGCGTCGTGGTGGTGATGAATTCCCGTCGGCTCAGCTGCACGCCACGGCGAGCTCCGGTGTTCCGGCGTTCTCTTCGTTGCATGGTCGTCGCTCCTTCGCATCTGAAAGCCTGCTCCAAAAGCCGGGAGCTGCGGCTCGAGAGGGATTTTCGAGAACGCTACCTCCTTCAGCGTCGGCGCAAGCCTGCGTTTGGAATATTGCTGTTCGAGCGGCGCGAGTGGCTCGAGGCTGGCGCTGGCACCGGAGCTGGCCTTACCGTCTTTGCTGGCCGGATGGTGAGTCAGTGTTCGCCGGATTCATTTCTCTGTTCCGGCGGTTTGGCCTTCGCTAATCGGATTCGTGTTCCCGTATCGGCTTAAGCGATAACGTAGGCAGGCGCGGTTCGGCAAAACCGCCTCGTTTACTTCCCCCCAAACGTTCGGTTCTACGCCGGTGAGTTGTCGGGCGCGCGTTCGGCTTCGACCCCGGTGCAAAACGGCGAAAGTTTAGCATATATGCGCCGGTATGACAATAGGGCTTCGATTTTTTCGTGCGGGGAGTAGGCCCTGCCGGTTCAGCGCCGGCAGGGCGCGCAGGGCTTCGATCCCCTCGTGCGGGGAATCAACCCGAAGACTGGAAAGTGCGCCCAGACCTGATGGCTTCAATCCCCTCGTGCGGGGAATCGACCTTATCATTTTCATCCTGCCTGGCATGTCCAGACTTCAATCCCCTCGTGCGGGGAATCGACCGCTATGGGAGCTTGGATTCGTCGAGCCAGTCGCTTCAATCCCCTCGTGCGGGGAATCGACGAGAATGTCCAGCTTGGCTGTTGCGCAAAGTAGCTTCAATCCCCTCGTGCGGGGAATCAACGCTAGACCAGATGGGGACTTGACACAAGACGCGCTTCAATCCCCTCGTGCGGGGAATCAACCTTAGTGGACCTGTACCCGTGGCACGTCATCCGCTTCAATCCCCTCGTGCGGGGAATCAACGTCATACCAACGCTGAACTTCTGGCTTGAGAAACTTCAATCCCCTCGTGCGGGGAATCGACCTAGTTGGGACTTGACACAAGACGCGTTGTGAGCTTCAATCCCCTCGTGCGGGGAATCGACCTACTCCACAATCTACGCCGACGTATGGGTTTACTTCAATCCCCTCGTGCGGGGAATCGACCCTTCATATAGTACTACTTCGCACCGCTAGCGCAATACCTTGCGCGTACCCGCCCCTTAAAGCCGCGCTTCGAGCCGTCGCCTAAAACGCGCGCCCGATAAAAGCCCGTACCGAGCGCAAACCCAAGCCGCCCTCCCAATCCAGCCGCCCTCGCGCGCGCGCAACTAAGGTGCCGAAATCTCGTGCCGGCAATCGTCCGCATCGCTCCCGCCCCCTCGGGCGCACAAGCAAAGCCGCCGCCGTGGCAAAGCGGAAAAGCGGTATCCATCGCCCGAGCACACAACGCCCTGGTTGACCCAGCCCGAGTATCCGTGAAAGCGTAAGTTAGAGGTAGCGCGCAGCTAGTCGGGAAATCTAGCCCGCTAGACGCGCGGGGAGTTTTCGACGGTGCGCGGGGAGATCGGACGGCGGCGCTTCGTGGTGCTGGTTGGCGGCGCGCTTGCGCTCGGGCAGCTCGCAGTGATTCCCCGCCGGGTGCTGGCGCAGGCGGTCAGCGAGCTTGCTCGGCGCTTCGGTGGCCTTACGCCGCTCGATCGGTTCTACGTTACGTCCTACGACGGCACGCCCCAGATCGACGAGAGCCGCCACACGCTCAAGATAACCGGCCTTGTGCGCGCGCCGCTTGCGCTTACGATGGCCGAGATACGCAAGCTTGCGCCGATCGAGGAGACGCTTACGCTCGAGTGTATCTCGAACCCGCCCGACGGCGACGCGATCGGAAACGCACGCTGGACCGGTGTCAAGCTAAAGCCGCTTCTTGAGCGCGCGGGCGTAAACGCCAAGGCGCGATGGGCCGTGATGCGCGGGGCGGACGGCTACGAGACGGCAGTGCCGGTCGAAGAGCTCTACCGCGAGGAGAATTTCCTGGCCTACCTGATGGACGGCGCGCCGCTTGCGCCCGAGCACGGCTTTCCGCTGCGGATCATGATTCCCGGCAAGTACGGGATGAAGCAGCCGAAGTGGCTTACCGAGATAAACCTGGTGGAACGGGAGTTCGTGGGATATTGGGAGCGGCGTGGATGGTCGCAAAGCGCCTGGCGCAAGGTAAACTCGGGCTTTTTCTACCCGCGAACTCCCCATTCCTCGCTCCTTCGCCTGATAAGCCCCGTGCCGCGTCTTCGCGCGCCGGTGGATATAGTAGGATGGGCGCTTGCCGGACCCGCCGGCGTGCGCAAAGTAGAGGTCTCGACCGACGGCGGCAAAAGCTTCTCTGAAGCCGAGCTTATCGATAACCGCTCGCCCTACGTCTGGACGATATGGCATTACCGCTTCGCCCCCGTCGCACCCGGTCGCTACGAAATTCGCGTGCGCGCAACCGACGGCGACGGTGTGGTTCAACCGCCAGAGGACGCCCAGACGGGAAGCGGTCGAAGCGGGCAGCCGCGAATCGAGATCGAAGTGGAGAAGGCGTAGTTCCACAGCGGTCGAATCGAGGCCGTCGCTCTGCGGCGGTCAAGTCAAAGGCGGCGCTGCGCGAAGGTGAAATCCAAGGGCGCTTTTGCGAGGGTCGACCCAAGGCCGGCGGCGGCGCACGGCGCGCGCCATAACGCGCAGCCGCGCTTGATTTTCCGAGCGAATAAGGCTACTGTGCTTGGCCAATTAGCCTTGGGCCTGGCAAGCCAACAAAGAGCGTAAATCCAGATACCGCGGGTCGCTATCAGCTTCGATACCTGCTTCTCTTCGGCGCGCGCGGGGCCTTAAGGCGCGCTCTTAGCAAGGCCGGTGCATCGCTACTCGAGTCGAAGCCTACGCGTGGTTTTAAGCGCCGCGTGGCTTAAGCGCCGCGTGCTTCGAGGCGAGCGATGGTATCGGCGGTGCCGGCCGGGGCTTCGAGCGTACTTTTTGAAGTATAAGTCGGGGCTTGATAATAGATAAGTTTCTTTTTAGCGTATACTTGAAAGGTGCGCGGTAGGCCCTGACGCTCGATGCGGTAAAAAAGACGGGCGCCTTGCAGGAGATGAGCAAGCCGCATACGCGCAAGTTCGGCGCGTCGAGCCGGCGCGACGAATGCCGCGGGCGGAATGTGTATGCGGGGGTGAGAGGTGGGGAATTTCGAGCGATTCGCTCGAGGTCGCGCGTTTGGTAGTCAAGGCGCAGGGGACAGAAGTAAGGCCGCTTGTTCAGCACACGATCAGGCTTAGGGGACAACAAACGACAAGCTTGCTTGCTGACTGATCGTCCGCTTTTTAGGGGACAGGCGATAAAGCTTTGACGTCCACGTTCGATGTCCACATTCAATAAGGAGAAACATTTCGGGCTTCCGGGAGTCGAGGAGCCGCGCGAGCTTATCCGCCGAGCCCATTGGATCAGGCGCGCCTGGGAGCGTTTCGTTTCGAGCCCCGAGACGGCCGCCTCGCTCGGCGAGGTGAGGCCTTTTATTTTCGAGCGCTGGCGCCTTTCGCGCCAGCGGGGAATCGACCCCAAGCTCGAGCGTGCGCCCACGGTGCTGAGCGGCGAGGAGGTCGAGGAGTTTTTGCGCAACGAACAGCTCGGGCTTGCCGGGCGGATGGTGCTCGACGATTTCGCCCGGGTGCTCGAGGGCAGCGGATGTTTCGCCTTGCTGGCCGACGCCAAGGGGCGAATCTACTACCAAGTCGGCCATCGCCAATACTTCCAGCTGCTCGAGGCGCTCAACTGCATGCCCGGCGCGCTGTGGGCCGAGGACGTGCTCGGGCCCAACGGCGTGGGTACGCCGCTTGCGGCGGGCGCGCCCGCGCTGACCTACGGTCCGGAACATTTCTGGGAGTCGCTGCACGAGCTTGCGTGCGACGGCTGTCCGATCGTTGCGCCTTCTACCGGCCGAGTGCTGGGCACGGTGACGCTGGCGGCGCCGGCCGAGAAGTTCAACCCGTCGTTTTCGAATTTCACGCTTTCGCTGGCACGCTCGGTCGAGCGGATGCTTGCGCTGTTCGAGCTCAAGCGCCGGCTTGCGCTTCAGGAGACGTTTCTCGAGGCGCAGCGTCGATGGCCGGGCGACGCGATCGTGCTCGTCGACTTCGGCGGCCGAATCGTCGAGCTCAACCGAAGCGCGTTCGATATTCTCGAGGCGAACGTGAATCTTGCGCGCAACTGCCCGATCGAGGCGGTGATGCCGAGCGTGCTCGATATCATGCGCCGATGTCAGGAGTCGGGCGTCTCGACCGAGCGGATCTGCGAGGAGCGGGGACGGGCGCTTCGGGTGCGGTGTAATCCGGTGAGCGTCGAGGGGCGGCCGGCCGGGGCGCTACTTATAATTACGCCGCTCGAGGCGCCGGCAACGAGCGAGCTCGTGCGCGCGACAACACCTGGGCTGGGCGCTGCGGCCAGAGGGGCGCCTTTGGGCGGGGCGAGCCGGATGTACGGCTTCGGCGATATTCTGGGGTCGAGCCGCCGCTTGCTCGAAGCGGTCAAACTGGGCGAGATCGCGGCGCTGAGCGACAAGCCCGTCCTGCTTATCGGCGAGACCGGAACCGGTAAGGAGCTCTTCGCCCAGGCGATCCATAACGCGAGCGCCCGCGCCAAGGGGCCGTTTGTGGCGGTCAATTGCGCGGCGCTGCCGCGGGAGCTCGTCGAAAGCGAGCTTTTCGGCTACACCGCAGGCGCTTTTACCGGCGCCAAACGCCAGGGCGCGCCCGGGCGCTTCGAGCTTGCGCACGGCGGCACGCTCTTTTTGGACGAAATTTCGCTGATGCCGCTCGAGACACAGCCGAAGCTTTTGCGCGTGCTCGAGACCAGCACGATCGAACGGCTGGGCGGGGGCACGCCGATGCGGGTCGACGTGCGCGTGATCGCCGCCTCCAACGAAGACCTGGCCACGCTTTGCCGCGTGGGAAGCTTTCGCCAAGACCTGTACTTCCGCCTAAACGTGCTCGCGATCTACCTGCCGGCGCTGCGCGAGCGTCCCGAGGATATTCTCTTGCTGGCGCGCACGTTTATAAGCCAGGAATGTGCCCGGTTGCGCCGGCCCGAGCTTGCGATAAGGCCGGAGCTCGCCGAATGGATGACGCGCTACAGTTGGCCGGGCAACGTGCGTGAGCTCAAAAACCTGTGCGAGCGATGGGCGGCGCTGGTCCAGGGCGAGAGCGTGGGGCTCGAGGATCTGCCGCCCGAGATGCGTCTGGCGGGCGCGCAAGACAAGGCTGGCTCGCTTGCGCGTACTACCTCGCACGAGGAGGACGAACTGGCCCTTATTCGGGCAACGCTTGCCGAGACCGGCAACAATATAAGCGAGGCGGCGCGCAGGCTTGGTATCTCGCGCACCACGATCTACTCAAAGCTCTTCTGGAAGCGCGGCAGTGGGCGTCCGGGCAAGGCGTAGGTCGCGCAAGAGATACCCCCCGACAAACGCAGCCGAAACGCGTTTTTAAGTGGCGTAACTACACGGCGGACGCGCCGCAAGGGGCTTTGTTTTTCGTCGAGCTCGAGCTCTGCCGAACGGCTTTACCGCCGGCTTGGACAAACCGTGCAAGCGTCGTCATGTTCATTGCGAACATCGCCGTTGTTCAGTCCAGTGAACAGTTCCGCTCAACAGGGGTTTTCTTTGGCGCTTAATACGCGTTTAATGCTTGAGAATTTGCGCCTGTTCGAGGCTTACTGGGCTCGATTTGGCGGCACAAGATTTGCTTTTTAGGGATGGTACAGGAGGCAGCTTGCCCGACGCGGGGGGCGGCTTAAGCCTGGTCAGACACGACTTTGAACTTGAAAAGAGGGGGTAGCGATGAAAGCGGCAGTTCTTCACGATTATGACCCTTCGCTCAAGCGCGATACGTGGGTTAGGTACGAGGACGTTGCTGAACCGAAGATAGAGAAACCCAACGAGGTGATAGTGCGGATCGGCGGGGCGGGCGTATGTCGCACCGATTTGCATATCGTCGAGGGGCTTTGGCGCGAGCGGGTGAACGTGAAGCTGCCGTATATCATGGGGCACGAGAACGCCGGATGGGTCGAGGAGGTCGGCAAGGGCGTCGAGAGCGTAAAGAAGGGCGACCCGGTGATATGCCATCCGCTGATAACCCGCGGGCTTTCGCTCGAGGCGCGCCGCGGTAACGACATGCACGACCCGGACAGCATGTTTCCGGGGATTAACTGCAACGGCGGCTATGCGGAATTGCTCAAGACGGTCGAGCGGGCGCTGATAAAGCTTCCGACCACGCTTGCGCCCAAGGACGTCGCGCCGCACGCGGATGCGGGAATAACGGCCTACCATGCCGCGCGCAAAGCGGCGGCGAATCTCCGACCCGGCGACTACTGCGCCGTGATCGGTGTGGGCGGATTGGGCCATATCGGAATTCAGGTGCTGGCCGCGCTGTGCGCCGCCGAAATAATCGCGATCGACCGCTCGGAGCTCGCCCTTGGGCTTGCGCGCGAATGCGGCGCCCATCACGTGGTCAAGGCCGACGGCAACGAGGTCGAGGCGGTCAAAGCGATTACCAAGGGACTCGGCGCGCACGCGGTGATCGATTTCGTGGGCGAAGCGGGAACGCCGGCCAAGGGATGGGAGATGACGCGCAACGCCGGTACCTACTACGTGGTCGGCTACGGCGGCAAGATCGAGATTCCGACGATGGACTTTATCGTGTCGGAGAAGTCGATCGTGGGCAATCTCGTCGGGAATTACTCGGATTTGGTCGAGCTGATGGAGCTTGCCCATCGCGGGCGCGTAAAACTCGCAACCCAGCCCTACAAGCTTTCCGACGCCAACACCGCCCTTCACGACCTCCATCACGGACGAGTCAAAGGACGCGCCGTGCTTATCCCGTAAGAATGTCGCTCGACGATGGCTGGCCCAGGTCGAGCAGGACCCAAAGGCCAAAGACCGGTAAAAGGGCAGGGTCGAGGCGAGAAAAACGCGGGGGCTTAAATAAAGAAGGCGGGGACGAACAGAGAAGCTCGAAACGTAAAGGCTTGGGTTTTTAAGTTGCGAAGAAAAAAGGTTTGTGCGGGCGCTTAAGGCGCCTGAGAAATAAAAAGGGGGTGAGATGGAATTGTCTTGGGGACGTCGGCGGGGACTGGCTACGGCATGCGGGCTTTTGCGGGACGGGTCCGATCGGCGGTTCGGCTTCTACCTGCTAGGTGCGGTTTTCGGGCTTTGCGTGCTGGCTAGCTTTGGGCTTCGCGCCTACGCCGCGCATAGCTCCGATTGCCTTCCCAACGTGAATCTGCTCGACGACCATGGGCGGCCGTTTTCGCCCGCCTCGCTTCACGGCAAGGTGGTGCTGGTAAGCTTCGTCCATACGACGTGTCCCGACATGTGCGACCTTCTGGTCGACAAGTTCGCCGAGCTCGCACGCAAGCTCGGTCCCAAGCTCGGCTCGCAGGTGGTGCTGCTTTCGGTGTCGAACGACCCGGAGACCGACAAGCCGGCTGAGATGCTCGAGATGGCGCGCAAACATCACGCGGACATGCGCGGATGGGTCTTCGCCACGGGCTCGAAGCAGGCGGTGGAGGAGTTTCTGCGATGCTACGGGCTGGGAATCAAGCGCGACGCCGACGGCGAGCCGGAGCATATAATGCAGGTTTTCTTGGTCGGCCCCGACGGACGCGAAGTGCGCCAGTACTGGGGTGTGGCGGAAAAGACGCAGAAAATCGTAGACGATATAAATCGCCTGCTCGCTCATCGCCGGGCCAAAGCCGACAACGCTTCGGCTAGACCCTGAACAGCAAGGCGAGAAGGTGGGGGTGCGGTTTTCTACGTGGGGGACGCTCGAATAGAGAACTCGCGGTATCGGGTTGCGGCGCGGCGAAGTTGCGCTCGTGGGCAGGCAAAGGAAGCGAGCAGGGGCGCAAAAGAGCTGCCGGATCGACTGGAGCAGTAGTAGCGCCTGCGGGCGACACAGGAGATGGCTTTGTTTAGGCGGCGGCGCAGTCGAGCGAAAAAGGACGGCGTCGTTTAAGGCAAGAGAGATAAATCAAAGGCAAGGAGGGTATCGTTATGGCGGTTGTGCAAAAAAGAGCGGTCGCCGAGTACCGGGGTGGACCGGCGACCTTGGCGGGCTACGGCCCGACGGATTGGCTCGGCGGATGGCGTCCGTTGTGGTATTCGTGCGGGATAATTCTGGCCTGCAACCTGTTCCTCTGGATCTGGGACTACAACTTCGAGTACTACGCCGGCCTCAACTCGAACAGCCGAGAGTTCACGCTTTACTACCGGACGCTGTTTTGGGGCGAGCTCATAAGCTTGGGTATCTTTACGGGGCTATGGTACGGATGGCTGGTGCGGACCGGACGGGAGCTGCTCGGCGAGAAAATCGAGCATGCCGAAGAGGTTAGGCGAATCGCGGTGATGTGGTCGATTATCGGCGCGACGAGCCTCTCGCTGTGGATCGAAGCGAGCTTCTGGCCGAACTGGGACGGCGCGTGGCATCAGACGATGGTGCGCGACACGGCGCTTACGCCGACTCATATTCCGATGTTCTACTTCTTCTTCCCGCTCTCTGCGATTCTGGCGCTCGGCACCTACCTTTACGGCCGCTTCCGCGTGCCCGCGCTTTACGGAGCGGACAAGGGCTTTCCGTGGTCGTTCACGCTGCTAATCGCAGCCTGTGTGCTCGAGTGTGTGCAGGTGGCCTTCAACGAATGGGGTCACAGCTTGTGGATCGCCGAGGAGTTCTTCGCCGCTCCGTTCCATTGGCCGTTCGTGACCTACGGATGGCTGGCTGGTGGAATGTTCGCCTTCTGGGGCGAGACGATCTTCCGCCTCTACGAGATCGAAAAGGCTGCCGAACAGGAGCAGTCCCAACCGATGGCGGAAGTGAGCGGATAGTAGAGGCAGGGGACAAAAACGCGGGGCGAAAAGCAAGCGGCCGGGACGGCCCGGCGCAAAAAGGCGCGTTGCGGCAGGCCGCACAGGGGCTGTGTCGGCTCGCTTGCTTAAGCCCGTGAGCAAAAGCCAAAAGAGGCAAAACAACCTAAACCAAGACATCAACAAGCAAACCTCAACGCGGCGCTTTGGGGTTTTTCAAGGGGGCAATCGACGATGGCAGCAGCAACTCCAGCAATCTCACCTGAACTGCGCAAGCGAAGAGAATTAGGCGACTTGCTGCGCAAGCAGTACCGATGGATTGACCGCACCTGGGATGCGGTGTTCTGGATTACGGCGGTGTTTATCGTGGCCGGCGCGGCCGATATCACCAAGCTTCTGTTCGCGGGCGACTGGGACTTCTGGACCGACTGGAAGGATGCGCAATGGTGGCCGGTGCTGACGCCGTTCGCCACGATCATCATTCCGTCCGCCCTTCAGTATATTCAGTGGACGGCGTGGCGCTTTCCGACCGGCGCGACCTACACCTCGGTGTGTCTCTTCTTCGCAAGCTGGCTCGGCCGCTACTTCCAGTGGCACGTGGCCGAGGGTTACCCGCTCAACTTCGTCTATCCGGTGACCACGGTGGGCGCAGGGCTCATCATGGACCTTATCCTGCTCGAGACCAAGAGCTACATCCTGACCTCGCTGTTCGGCTCGGCGGCGTGGGCCTTCTTCGTATGGGCCTACAACTACGTGTCGCTGGCGCCGTTCCTGCAGCCCGCCCAGTTCATGCATCATATCGTGACGGTGGCCGACGTTCAGGGAATCGCTTACCTTCGCAGCCAGACGCCCGAATACCTGCGCCATATCGAGCGTGGAACGCTTAGAAGCTTCCTTGGCGAAACGCAGTACGTTGCGCTAGTGTTCGGAATGTCGGTATCGATCGTCGGCTACTGGATCGGCCAGTTCATCGGACGCTACCTGTCGGTGTGGCCGATTCGACGGTATATCAAGAACTACTGATTCTCGGGTTGCGGATGGCGCGCGAACAAAGCGCGCCTGGGAAAGGCGATTATGAAAGAGCGTACGGGGAAAACAACGACCGTCCGCCGCCGGCTGGCTCAGATGCTGGCGGTGGGGACGTGGATCGCGGCGTTCGCCGGTTCGGCTTACGCACACGGAACGATGCCTGATGCGGATGAGTTCGGGCCGCCGATGATGATCTCGGGAACGCTGGGCATCATCGGGTACTTCGCGATGATGTTTTGGCCGACGATTGGCAGGATGCTCCATCGCCAGGCCGCACACGGAGGCGACGAGCCTGCCACAGTGGCGGACCGGCGGGTTGCCAAAGCCAGATAATGGGAGATAAAAGGTCATGGCCACACGGATGTGGCGCCTGCTTGCAGGTATCGTGGCGACGGGTCTTTATGTGGTCAGCACCGGCTCGCTAGCTTACGCACACGGCGGTGTGCCCGACCCAGAAGAGTTGGGGCCGCCGCTGTTCACCTCGGCGGTGCTGGGCTTGATGTGCTACATGCTGATGATCACTTGGCCGAGGGCGAGCGAGGAGAGCCAGCGCGAGGCGCGACGCAAAAAGCCTAAACGGCAGCCCGCATGGCGCCGACCGATAAGACTCGACTCCGAGCGTGCTCAGCAGCTCTACTTGGTGAAAAAAGCGAGTAACTCCTGAAAACTCGAGGAGAGCGAGCGCCGCGGCCTGCGCTTTGAAGCAAAACGGAAAGGAAAAGAGCGAAGCCTCCTCATGATGAGTCCAGACCCAAGTTGTGACTAGTAAGGCGGGCTCGAACTGGATGGAACGCGAAGCGCTCGATTGAGCCGAAGGCGCAAGAGAAAGGCGCGGCAAAAGGGGGCATGAGATCGCGCCGCGCGCAAGCAAGGGTTTTGCTTTGCGCGGGTAACCGGCGATAGCCCCGAAGCGGCTTTCGAGCGCGATGCAAAAACGTAAAGAAGAAACTGAACGAAGAAGGGGGACCTGTTGATGAACCGCAACGTTAGATCGGCTAGGCTTGGGGTGCGCTGCGTCTTGGTGGGATTAGCGGCGATCGTCGCGCTTGCGACGCGCGCGCTGCCCGTCTACGCCCACGGCGAGGCTGCCGACAAGCCGTTCCTTAAAGATTTGACGCTGGCCTTCTACGACGTCAACATTTCGCCGACCGTGGTCAAAGTGGGCGAGCCGGTGACGATTACGGGCAAGGTCAAGGTGCTCGAGACGTGGCCCTTTACGCTGAGCCCGCCGGAGGTCGCCTACTTCAACGCGATCGTTCCGGGCCCGGTGTTCGCGCTTCGCGACCGCACTATCAACGGCAAGGAAGCGATCGGTTCGGTGACGATTCAGCGCGGCGACACGTACGAATTCAAGATGGTGATTCTGGGGCGGATGCCGGGGCGATGGCACGTCCATCCGGGCGTGGCGGTGCAAGACACCGGCACGCTGCTCGGCCCGGGCACGTGGGTCACGGTGGAAGATAGCGGCAAGCCGTTCGTCTACCCGGTGACGCTGGTCAACGGCCAGACCGTCGATCTCGAAACGCTCGGGATGGGTGGCGTATGGTGGTGGGCGTTCGCAGCCTTCCTGCTGGGAATGGTCTGGATGGTGTACTGGACGGTGCCCAAGCGCACGGTTACGCGGCTTGCGGTGACCTCGCAACTGAACACGCCCGATATCGGCAAAGACTTCGGCCTGATTACCGACGCCGATTTCAAATGGTCGCGCCTGATCGTGCTTTTGGCGCTGGGGCTCTTGGCCGTCGGATGGATCTATATCGAAGCCGAATACCCGGTGCGAATCCCGCAGCAGACCGACCGCTTCTATCCGGGCACGATCGTGCCGGGCGAGGAGATAGTCGCCAAGCAGGTGACGGTCAAGCCGCTTGCGGCGGTGTACGACGACTCCAACGACACGCTTACGCTCAAAGTGAGCGTCACCAACCAGGGGAGCGAGCCGCTTACGGTGAGCAAGTACGTGCTCGCGATGCTGTCGTTCGTAAACGGCACCAAGGAAGAGATGGCTCAGGCAGGGCCGGAGGACTTCGTGGCGCCGCTTCAGGTGTCGCCCAGCGCTACGATCGCACCGGGCCAGACCGCAGAAGTGACGCTCGTGATGCGAAGCGAGATGCTGGATGAGGAACGGGTGATTCCGATCGGCGACCCGCAGCAGCTCATCGCCGGATTGCTGTTCCTCAAAGACGCCTCCGGCAAGAGCTATCCGGTGACGGTTCGCTCCGAGGTGCAGCCGAAGAACTTCAGGCTGGCCGCGTACTGAGGCGCACCGCACGCGGCGCATAACGGGCGATTTAGTCGAGGCGCTTAAGATGCTGCTGGCAGAAGGCACCGTCGAGGGTGCGAGATGAGCAGGCGAGCGGTGCCGTAGCTCGGCCTTCCAGCCGGGACGGCACCGCCACCCATGGGCTTGCCCAGATGAGGGTGGGGCGAGCGGGGGCAGGCGCCGACGATTGGGTAACGGTTTTTGGTAACCGAAAAGGCAAAGACAAACTGAGAAAGAGAGGGGTCAAGCGCTATGTACAGAGCGCCAAACGGTGAGGAGTTCTTCATAATCGACGGGCACGTCCATCTGTGGGACGGAAGCCCCGCCAACCAACGCAATATTCACGGCAAGCAGTTTATCGACTGCTTCTACGACTACCACAAGGCGCTGAGTCCGCAGGAGTATCTGTGGCCGAAGGATAAGTTCGAGAAGTACAGCCCCGAGACGATGTACGAAGACCTGTTCGTCAAGGGCTACGACGACATGGCCGTGCTGCTGCCGACTTACCTCAAAGACTTCTACATCAACGGCTTCAACACCACCGAGCAGGACGCCGTGATGAAGGAGCGATACCCCGACCGCTTCATCCTAAACGGGGCGTTCGACCCGCGCGACGGCGAGCGGGGGCTCGACTATCTCGAGGAGCTGGTCGACAAGTACAAGATAAAAGGCGTCAAGCTCTACACGGCCGAATGGCGGGGCGAGTCGAAGGGATGGAAGCTCTCGGACCCGTGGGCGTACCGCTATCTCGAGAAATGCGAGAAGCTCGGCGTAAAGAACATCCACGTCCATAAGGGGCCGACGATTCTGCCGCTGAACCGCGACGCCTTCGACGTTGCCGACATCGACGACGCAGCCACGGCGTTTCCGAATCTGAACTTTATCGTCGAGCACGTGGGCCTGCCGCGGCTCGACGACTTTTGCTGGATCGCGGTCCAGGAGCCGAACGTTTACGGCGGTCTGGCGGTGGCGATGCCGTTTATCCATGCCCGTCCGCGCTACTTCGCCCACGTAATCTCCGAGCTTCTGTTCTGGCTCGGAGAGGACCGGTTGGTCTACGCCAGCGACTACGCGATCTGGCATCCGAAGTGGATCATCGAGAAGTTCGTCGCCTTCGAGCTCCCCGAAGATATCCGCAAGGAGACCGGCGTCGATCTGACGATGCAGGCCAAGCGGAAGATCTTGGGCGAGAATCTCGCGCGCCTGTACGGGATCGATATCGAGGCGCAAAAGGCCAAGCTCAACGGCGGCCACGCCAAAGCGGCGGCTGGCGCGCGCTAAGCGCGCAAAGAACAAGGCGAGCGTTTTGCCGCAGCGCCCTCGCCTCGGCCCTTTCGCCTCCCCCTTGCGCGTTACAAGGCTGGGGCGAAGGGCGCAAGCGGCTAGCTTGCTAAAAACGGCCCGAGATCGGGCGTTACGGGGAGGTAGTTTTCGGTCCGAATCCTGACCGCAAGCGCCGTGTTAGATGCGCTCCGCGGCAGGCAAAAGTACCTGCCCCCCAAGGCGAAAACGCTGCCCTCCAAAAAAGGGCAGTCGAACTAAAGCTCGAGCAAGAAAGGGATCGCGAATGCTCGGCTCGAAGGAAAGCACGATGGATTACGAGGCAAAGCTCAAGGCGGTTGAGGAGAAACTTGCGCAAGTGCTCGACCCGGAGCTGGACGAATCGCTTATCGAGCTTCGCTTCATCGAGGCGATAAAGATCGAGCCAGACGGACGCGTGCGGGTCGAGATGCGGTTGCCGACCTACTGGTGTGCGGCGAACTTCGCCTTCATGATGGCCGACGACATACGGGCCAGAGTGGGCGAGCTCGAGTGGGTAAAGTCGGTCGCCGTCGAGCTCAAGGACCATTTTTACTCGGACCGAATCAACCAGGGCGTGAGCGAAGGAAAGTCGTTCGTGGAGACTTTTCCCGACGAGGCGACCGAGGAACTCGAGGCTTTGCGTGCGCTGTTCAGGGCCAAGGGCTTTCAGCGCCGCCAGCATAAGCTTCTGCGCTACCTGCTCGAGCGCGGCTACGCAGAGCGCGAGCTTTCGCTGATGACCGTCGGGCAACTGCGCGCACTGACGCTCGTAGACGACGAGGGTGAGCGGCTTCGCGCACGCTATCTGGAGGCGCGCTGCGGCCTGAAAGATGGCGCTCCCGACGACAGTTTCGCTTTTGTCGAGCTCGATTGTCGACCGATCGGTCCGCAACGCTTCGGCGAGTATCTAAAGCGCGTGCGTCGCGTATGGCTCAACACCGAGATGAACGGGATTTTTTGCCGAAGTCTGCTCGAAGCGCGCTACGGCGAGAAGATTCAATGAGCCTTCGGCACGATTTAGCCTAAAGTCTTCTCTGGTACCTCCCTTCCTCTTCCCCCCCCCCCCCCCCCCCCCCCCCCCCCCGCTTGCGAGACGAAGAGCGCCGCGCGTCCAATCCCGGCCCCAGGACGCGCGGCGCTCGCGCTTTTGGATGGGATGATTTTTGCGGATTTACGTCTGGGCTGGCAAGCGGGCTTTGCTTGCCGGTTAGGGTCGAGTATTGTGGGATAGAGCGGAGAGAGCAGAGATGGAAAAGATAAGTCCGCTTGCCGGCAAACCAGCCCCGGTCGAGCTTTTGGTGAACGTGCCGCGTCTTGTGACCGCCTACTACACCGAGCGGCCCGACCCAGCAAACCCGGCCCATCGCGTAGCCTTCGGCACGTCAGGCCATCGCGGGTCGGCCTTCACTTGTTCGTTCAACGAGGCGCACATTTTGGCGATAAGTCAGGCGATCTGCTTTTACCGGGCGGCGCATGGAATCGACGGCCCGCTGTTTTTGGGGATCGACACGCACGCGCTGTCGGAGCCGGCCTTTGCGAGCGCGCTCGAGGTGATGGCGGCCAACGGCGTCACCGTGATGATCGACGAGCGGCGCGGCTACACACCCACGCCGGTTATCTCGCATGCGATCCTTCGGCACAATCGCGGGCGCAAAAGCGCGCTCGCCGACGGCGTAGTAATCACGCCCTCGCACAATCCGCCCGAGGACGGAGGCTTTAAGTACAATCCGCCCCACGGCGGTCCGGCCGACGTTCACGTAACCAAATGGATCGAGCAGAAGGCGAACGAGCTTCTCGAAGGCGGGCTTCGCGACGTTCGGCGGATCCCGCTCGAGCGCGCGCTCAGGGCTCCCACCACGTTCCGGCACGACTACCTCAACGCCTACGTCGGCGACCTCGAGCAAGTGATCGACATGCAGGCGATAAGGCACGCCCGGCTCAAGCTCGGCGTCGACCCGCTCGGCGGCGCGGGCGTCCATTACTGGGGACCGATCGGCGAGCGCTACGGGCTCGCGCTCGAAGTCGTCAATCAGAGCGTCGACCCCACGTTCCGCTTCATGTGCGTCGACTGGGACGGCAAGATCAGGATGGATTGTTCGTCGCCGTACGCGATGGCGTCGCTGGTGGCGATGCGCGAGCGGTTCGATATCGCCTTTGCCGCCGACACCGACCATGACCGCCACGGTATCGTTACGCGCACGGGCGGCTTGATGAACCCCAACCATTACCTGGCCGCGGCGATCGCCTACCTGCTGACGCATCGCCCTGGATGGAGTGCGCAGGCGGCGGTGGGAAAAACGGTCGTAAGCTCGAGCATCATCGAGCGCGTCGTGGCGCACTTCGGGCGCAAGCTTATCGAGGTGCCGGTGGGCTTCAAATGGTTCGTCGAGGGTTTGCTCGACGGCTCGATTTGCTTCGGCGGCGAAGAAAGCGCGGGCGCCTCGTTGCTGCGCCGTGACTCGAGCGTCTGGACCACCGACAAGGACGGAATCGTGATGGCGCTCTTGGCGGCCGAGATAACCGCCGTGACCGGGCGCGACCCGAGCGAGCATTACCAGGAGCTTACGCGCCAATTCGGCGCGCCCGCCTACGAGCGAATCGACGCGCCCGCAACCGCGGAGCAAAAGGCCCGCCTTGCGCGGCTCTCGCCCGCCGATATCGAAGCCCACGAGCTTGCCGGGGAAAAAATCCTCGCCGTGCTCGCCGAAGCGCCCGGTAACCGTGAACCGATCGGTGGAGTCAAGGTGATCACGGAGAACGGATGGTTCGCCGCGCGCCCCTCGGGCACCGAAGATGTCTACAAGATTTACGCCGAAAGCTTTCGCGGCCTGGACCATCTAAGGCAAATCCAGCGCGAAGCGCAAGAGCTTATCGCAAAGGTCCTTTCACAACAGTAAGGAGGGCGTCCTTAGCGCGCCGCCGCGCATGCCTTACCGGCGACGAGCGATTTCGTAAAGCGCTGCGTCGAGCGCAAGCCTTTACGCCTTGAACTCCCCACTTCTCGCGCACAGAAGCGCACCTCTGCCGCGCAAAACCAGAGAGCTACTTCCCCCGTCGCGCGCCGGCGCCGTCTCCCAGCAGCGCCACATTTTGCTTGCGCACGACAAGGATTGTGATTAACGTAAGCGTAAGCGCACCCGAGTAAGGAGCAAAAATGAATCTTTCGCTCCAAATTCGAAGGCGCTCTCGAGCGCCTGGCGCGCGCGTAGATTGATAACAGGGAGAAGAAATTTGGGTTACGAATTTTCTTTGAGCCCTGGTCAGCGATGGCGGATCGGCCGGACAGCGCGGCCAAGTAGCGCAGCTCGCGGCCTCGCCCGCTGAGTGGGGAAACAGAAAGAAAAGGAGAAGGTACGATGAGGCGAATGTTAGTTCTGGGCGCAGGCTTGTTCGTGGCAGCGTCGCTCACGGCGAGCGCGGCGAGGGCCGCCGACCCCGAGAGGAGCGGCGAACTTCGTGACGGCTACTGCTACATGACGCTTGGAGCGCACGGTGCAAGCCATCACGACTGCGCGATGGCGTGCGCGAAGGCCGGCGAGCCAGTGATGCTCCAGCTAAAGTCGGGCAAACTGGTCTTGCTTTTGCCAGCCAAGGATAAGAGCGGGTTTAGCGACGACGTGATCAACAAGATGGAGCAGAGCGTGACCGTAAGCGGCCACGAGTACAGCAAGGGAGGTGTGACGGTACTTAGGGCCGAGTCGGTCAAGTAGGCGATGCTCGAGAAGCTATTGCCCGGCGCCGCCCACGTCCAGAACCTCCATCCGATGGTCGTACATTTCCCGCTGGCGTTGCTGCCCGCGGCGCTTTTCGTGTACGCGGTCGCCTGGGTCGCTGGGCGAGAGACGTGGGCGTGGGCGGCGCTGTGGATGCTCGTGATGGGGTCGCTTGGGGCTGTGGTCGCAGCCGCAAGCGGGCTCTATGTCGAGGACGGCGTGATGATCGCCGAGTCGGTAAAGGCCCATCTGCTCGAGCCGCACGAGCGCCTGATGCTGACGACGACCGGGATCGCGCTTGTGAGCTCGGCGTGGGCGCTACTTACAAGGCCGTGGCCCAGGCGCGGCCGCGCCGTTTTCGTGGCGCTGATGGTGGCGATGGTGGTCGTGATGGTTTACGGAGCGGACTTCGGCGCGCGGATGGTTTACGACTACAACGCTGCGGGCAACGCCTGTTCGCAGCCGATCGAGTTTACCAAGTAAGCCTGTGCCTTGCGCCACGTGGGTGCCGCGCGACAGGTCCGCGCGAGAGGGCGGTGTTGCGCTTGCGCAAGCGCTCCGTCGCAGGCGAGGGCGCAGCTGCGCAAGTGCTCTAAAGCCAAAGCTAGGCTTTGCGCGCTCGGGATCGGCGCTTTCGTTGGCGAAGCGGTTTACTCGAGCGGGTTTATCGGGCGCAGGTCGACGCGGAGTTTGCCCGAAAGCTCGGCGCAGTTGTACTGGTCACTTGCGTAGTAGGCGGCGCTGCCGCCGTATCCGGCCACGCAGTTGTAGCGGTAGGTGTGCCAGTCGGTGTTGAAGTTGTAGACCTCGCCGCTTTGCCGGTCGACGAAGTCCGAAGTGCCGGCCAGAGCGTTCATCCAGTCTTCTGTCGTCCGGAGCCGGGCCGCCTGGGTCTGGTTGAACGTCTCCCATTGCATCTGCCTTACCGCGGCTGACGTCTCCTGGATTATCTGTGAGTTCACGGCGAAGCTACCAACGATCGAGTATCCGATCTGGAGCAGGATAGCCACTTCCCTCTGGTAGGCTTGCTGTGTTTCAAACAGCACCTTGCGCACGAAGTCGCGCTCGAAGCGCAGCGAGCGCAGCACGCCGGCGCAGGTGGCGCGAAACGCCGACTCGGACGCCGCCGGCGCCTCGCATCCAGCGACAAAGGCGAGACTGGTCACGCCTGGAACGCCCGGATGGGAGGAAAGAAGCGGATTTTGCAGGTAGGCGATCGTGGCATGGCCCCAGTCGACGAGCGATTTTCCTTCGATCAGCGCCGGCACGCGGTAGAGCGCCTCGTTGGCTGAAAGCGCGACCACTTTCGGCACGCCGAAGGCGTTCGGGTTTGCATGCGCAAGGGCGCTTGCGACCGCGCGCACGGCCTGCCCGGGCGTCCATCGAAAGCTCGAGTCGGCAATCTGGGCGCGGATCGCCGGAGCGATGCAGTGGGTGAGCGCGTCGGGCGCGCCGAGCGGATTTGCGATGAACGCCCGGTTGCAGATTTGCAGCATCATCTCGTAGCGCAAATCCGAGACGCGCATCGCCGGCAACACGTACACCACCGGTTCCTGCTGGTCTGGCGGCGTGGCGAGCGTTGCATGCGTGCCAGGGATTTGCCTTAGCACCCATCCGGGCGGCAGCGCGAGCGCGTAGTCGCCGCTCGGCGCCTGCACAAGCTTGAGCGCAACGGTGACGCCTTTTTTGCCCGTGCCCTCGCGGCCTTGGCCGAGCGCCGGCCTTGCAGCTACGAGCACGTAACCCAAAGAAGCGAGCGCGAGCAGAAGCGTCGCGCAAAAAAATCTCCCCCCGCACCGCATGGCGAACGACTACCTCCCGCAGAGTTTCTCTCCCAGCCGACAGCCGGCGCTGGCGCCTGCCATTATCGCACGGAGGCTCGTTCTAGCAAAGGAGGCTTGTTTTGCCGTCGGCCCGCCGCTTCGACCTAGAGCTCGCAAAGACGCCTGTCGGTGCACTTTGTGCGCCCGGTAATTGGCATAAGGCGGTCATCGTCCTACACTTCCACCACAGAGGGAGCTAGTCTTGCGCCGAGCAGCCGACTTTTCCGCCTTGCAAAGCGTGGCATCTCCCGATCTATTTGCGCGTGGAGGGCCTGGCGATGGGCGCGTCAGAAGCATCGAAGGTTTACGGCGTAAGCCAAGGGCGGCTTAGCGAGGTGTTCGAGGATTTTCTTGCGACGACCAAGGAGTTAATCCGGCGCCATCGATTGACCCATCGGGAGTACCGAGCGGCGGTCGACTTTTTGTGCGCGGTTGCCGAGCATGGGGAGCTCAAGCTTTTGCTCGACGTGTTTCTGGAGGCGACGGTGGACGCGGTCGACTCGCAGGGCAGGCCTGGCACGGCAAGCTCGGTCGAGGGGCCGTACTACGTCGAGGGGGCGCCGCTGATGCGCTCGCCGTGCACGCTGCCCCATCGGGCGGACGAGCCCGGTGCGCGGCTTCTCTTTTACGGCACGGTGCGCGATAGCCGAGGCGAGGCGCTCGCGGGCGCGATGCTGGATGTATGGCAGGCCGATGCCAGCGGTGCGTACTCCCATTTCGATATCCCCGCAGAGGTGGCACCGTACAATTTGCGGGCGCGGGTGATAGCGGATGAGCGCGGGGCGTTCGAGATTCGCACCTGGATGAGCGCGCCGTACCATATTCCGAAGGACGGCCCGACCGGCGCTCTGCTCACCGCCCTGGGACGCCATCCTTACCGCCCCGCCCATCTGCACGTAAAGCTCAGCCACGAGCGATGTCTTCCGCTTACCACACAGCTTTTCTTCGAGGGCGACCCGTATCTCGACTCGGACGTCGTCGGTGCGGTCAAGGCGCCGCTCGTGGTGCGGCTCGAGCGACGGGACGCTCCGGACGAAATCGCTCGCCTGGGGTGCGACGGGCCGTTCTACGCGCTTCGCTACGACTTCGTGCTTGCGCGGCGCGCCGAAAGTCAAGCCGATACGGCTTGCGCAAAGGCCGGTGTCGCGTAGAAGGAAAGCCTTGCTCGACGTTATGTGATTCGCTTTGCGCGCGCCGCCTTTCTTTTTTCGCGGCACGAGCTCAGGTTTCGCGGCGCGAGTTTAGGTGCATCCCCGTCCTTTCTTCGCGCGAGCTTAAGCGTACGCCCGTTCTATTTTCGCGCAAGCTTGAGTGCGCGCCCGTTTCTTGTCCAAGTTACCGCCGAATCGGCCTTTTGAGATGGGCCGTGGCAGGTGCCTTTTGGGATGGGCCATCGACGGGCGCTAAGTTCGCGCGCGCACGAGCCGCTAAGGCATCCGCCGCTGAAGCTGACTTAGCTGGCGCTCGAAGAATTCTCTCACGGCGGGGCCGCTTAGGCTTGTTATCTTCCACTGTCCGCCTTCGCGGCGCATCCCGACGTTTATCGTTTGTCCCTTCTCGTCGGTAAGCGAGGTCGTCGCGCTGTCGTCGCTTCGGCGAAGCGCGAGCACGGCGCGAAGCAGGGTGAAATTGGCGCCGGCGAGCTTGGTGTCGGGGGACTCGACCCATCCGATGAAGTTCGAGCGAAGCGCCTGCGCGATCGGCGCCGCCATCATGCGCAAAAATTCGCGCGTGAGCATCTGGCCGAAAAGCTGCGCGCGCGGGTCGGTAGGTGGCGCGTTCGGCCCTTGCATCGTTGCGCGCGCTTTTTCTTCCTCGTCGATAAGCGAGTTCGTCACGCTTTCGAAATCGACGTACTGGGCGGCCTTGACGCCGTTTTTGGCGACCACGGCCTGCTCGAAGCGGTAAAGCGCGTACGACGGGGTGGCGCTGACGTAGCTTCCAAGCCACCATCCCAAAAGCACGATTACGATTACGATAGCCGCGATTTTTATAACGTTTGTGCGTCGAGTCTCCATCGCGCGCCTCCCTATCTCTTTGGCGCACGCGCGTTGCTCGCCGGCGATTTACCGAGACGCGAGCGCCCCTGGACCGTTACAAGCGCGTTCGCTTAAGCGTAGCATAAATTCAGCCGCGTGGCGCGCTGGTTTTCTTTCGTGGCCAAGCGCCGCCGGGCCTTATCGCGGCCGTCGAACCTGCGACGGGCGAATCGGCGGCTTTTCCCACGGAGATGAACCACGCGCGCCTTGGAGCTTGCCGCAAAAGCATTCGCTCGCCAGCGAGCGTGCAAGGCCTCGTTTTTTTAAGCTTTGCTCGAAGCTTGCGCTATTGATTTGGGCACGCGCGGTGCACGAGGATTGTATAAGAGGCAGGGTGCCCAGGGTCGGGCGCGATTTCGCGGTTTTTGGTCCCGGACCGAGTCAGGGACGCCACCAACGGCGGTCGGGCTTGCGTGCGCTTACCGGTTCTCGAGCGCTTGTCCGGGCTTTTTTACGAGCGCAGGTCGAGGCGCCCGACGATTTAGTAACGCGCGGGGGCTCGCAAGCGTGACGTTCGGTGTGAATACGGAGCCCACGGGCACGCAGCGCCGGCGGTGTACGCCAGGCTTGCTTGCGTTGCTCTGCGTGCTCACGCTTTCGGTCGCTTTTCCGCGCATAAGCCGGGCGCTCATTTCCTTCGTGCTGAGCGGGCAGGCGAGTTTCGGCCCGCTTGCTCAGGCGCTGCTCGAGGTCGCAAGCGCCTCGCCTCAAGACAGCGTTGCCGAGCCGACGACCCATCGGGCAAAGCAGCGATACGGTTGGATTCCCAGCCAGAGGATCGTGCCTGCGTGCAGTCTTGGCGCAAGGGCGATCGAGCATAGCTCTCCACTTAGCTATCTTCTCTTGTGTCGGGAACTTCCGCGCTCCCATCCAAGCGACGCCGACGACTTAGTCAGTCGGCGCGTCCGGCGGCGCCTCGGATAAGCTTTTGCGGCAAAAAGCAGTTGCAATTCTCAGGCGCGCTACCGCATGGCGCTTGAGTAACTGACGCAGCGAAAAGGGCCAAGGCCGCGTCAAAGGCCGACCAGGCACAGCACGGCGCTTAGCCTCTTTGGGCTGCGCCTGGGAATCGTGAAATTTGCGCGCAGAGTCTCTAAGTAAGCTTTGCCGCAAAATTCAAGGCGCCGGCGCTGAGAGCGCAAAGAGCTTATTCCGTCTCGTTCCCTCGAGCGTCGGCCTTGGGCGCTGGCGAAGAGAGGCCGCTCGGATTCGGGCGCTGCCGGACGAGCCGCTTGGCAAAAGCAAAACCTTTCCTTTTTGAAAAGTTAAAGTAACGGTTTAATTTTTAATATTGGGCGCTTGGCCCAAGCCCTAGCTCCCGCCGCCAGGGCGGGTCGGGAAGTGCGACCGAATCTAAATATCGGTGCGCGTAAGCTTTCTCGGTTCGGATGAAAGTTTAGGTTTCGTCGACGGAGGTGTGAAAGGTTATGGTACGCAAAAAAGTAAAGGCAGCGAGCGCCGCGCTTGTCGCGAGCATGATCTTGGCCGCGGCAAGTGGGCTTTCGTATGGAGCCGTAAGCGGATCGCCCCAGTCGAGCTATTGCTGGGGCGCATGCCAGGGCACGGCGGCCTCTCGAGAGGCGAGCGTGGCGGCCAATAAAGCAAGCCAGCCAAGTTCGCCAAGCGTGGCCTCGTCAGAGGCTGGCTACCAAGGCACGTGGGGATTCGAGCTCGGCCGCGGCCATGAGTTCACCCCGCGTCATCAAACTGAGCTTGCCTCCTACGGCGCTAGCTGGGGCGCGGATTGGCCGGCCGAGCTCCCGAGCAGGGGATACACGGCAAGCCACGCAAAGCCGGCATCGCGCGCCAATTAGCGCAACCGGCACCTGACTTAGCGGTCAGGTTCGAGCACGTAGGCGCGGGCTGGGAGAAGTTCTTTTTTCCCAGCCCGCGCCTGCCTTTTTGCGGCGCAAATCGCTGGCAGTTTTGGCGACGAGGAGCGCGGGCGTAGAATCGAGCTAGGGAAAAAGAGCGCGCGGGAGGTTCTATCAGCGATGGCTTTTACGCAGGAACTTTGGCGGTCGATCGAGCCGATCTACGGCCGTATACTTGTCCATCCGTTTATCAAAGGTCTTACCGACGGCTCGCTCGATCGCGAATGCTTTAAGTTTTACGTCGTGCAGGACGCGCTTTACTTGCGCGAGTTTGCGCGCACGCTCGCGATAGCTGCCGCCAAGGCGCCGCGCGAGGACTGGATAATCATGTTCAACGAGCACGCGGCGGGTGCGCTCAAGGTCGAGCGGGCGCTGCACGAAAGCTTCTTTAAGGACTTCGGGCTAGCGCCCGAGCAACTGGCGGCCACACCGATGGCGCCGACGAACCTGGCCTACACGAGCTATCTTTTGGCGGTAAGCTACGGCGGCTCGTTCGTCGAGCTTCTGGGCGCGGTGATGCCGTGCTACTGGATCTACTGGGAGGTGGGCAAGGAGCTCGAGCGCAAGGGTTCGCCGGACGAGCTTTATCGGCGCTGGATCGCAACGTACGCCTCGCAGGAGTTCGGCGCGCTGGTAGAGGCGGTGCTCGCGATCGCAGACGAGCTCGCCCCGCGCGCAAGCGAGCAGGAGCGCGCTGCGATGCGCCGCCATTTCGTCACCACCAGCCGCTACGAATGGATGTTCTGGGAGATGGGATGGCGGCGCGAAGCGTGGCCGGTGTAAAAGCGTTGTCCTAGTTTGCCGCGCCGCTGTTCGCGCGCCCTCGAGCGTCTGGTGTCGACGGCCGCGGCGACAATCAAGTTTGCCGCGCGCAACGCCGAACTACGCTGCATCTTTATGCTCGGCAACTCTCTTTTCTGCGCCGCTCTGCTCCGCACCTCTGTGCGCCTCCATCTCTCTGCGCTGCATCTCCGTGCGCCCCATCTCCGTGCGCTGCCATCTCTCCCCATCCTGGGCGCAAAAGCGACACCTGGCTAGCGCGGTCGGTCGCGCGCGGCGCGAACGAACCGCGCACAGGGCTAATCCAACTCTCTCCCCAAGCGCCTGTCTGCCTAGCGCGTCGCAAAACGCGCTTTCGTCGCGCCCAGGCGCTCGAACTCTCAAAGCCCCATCGTCTTCGAAGCCGACTTGCGCGCGCTAGGGTTTCTTTTCCCGCTTTCCATGAACTACGTCGTTGAAGACGCGGATCGCCTCGACGGCCGTCGGGACGCCGCTGTAGAGCGCGAGATGGATTATCAGCTCTTTGATTTCGTCGGCGCTGATTCCGATATTGAGCGCTGCGCGCATGTGGAGCTTTAGCTCCGGCGACCGCCCGAGCGCCATCAGCGCCGCCATCGTGATCATCGAGCGCGTCTTTAGCGGCAGGCCCGGACGGCTCCAGACCGTGCCGAAAAGCGTGTCGTTGAGGATCCCTGCGAACTCGGCGTCGAAGGCGCCCAGGTAGTCGTCGGCCTGCTCTACGCGCTCCTCGCCCCACAGTTGGCGCCGCAAGGCGCGTCCTTTTTCGCTTGCGCTTTGTTCCATCGCTCAACTCCCTTCGAGCAAGACGTTATTACATCGACCGGCGCCCGATCCACAACGCGGCTTGCTTTCGCTTCAGGCGCCGGTATCGGATGGCTCGGGCGCAAGGTGGGTCTTGAGCGAGTGCTTTAGGCGCAAAAGAAACTTTCGCGTTTGCTCGCGCGAGGGAAGATAGGGCCCAAGGTCGGTCCAGGTGAAATCGGAGCGGACACGCGGGTCGAGGGCGTCGATGAGCGCGCCCGGCAAGCGCTGGGGGCGCTGTCGGATAAGGCGCACTTCGCGCAGGATCCGATGGAATTTTACACCAGCTCTAAAGTGCAGGTCGGCTTCTACGGCGAGGCCCTTGACGATTCGGCGGTACGGCGCAAACAGGTCGACGCCCGCGTACGAGGCGACGGCGATCGTTCCCCAGATACGGGGGTTTATCTCGAGGAACTTGAAGCGTCCGTCGCGCTGGTCGCGGATAAATTCGACGTGGCCGAGCCCGGTGTACTCGAGCGCCGCGAACACTTTGAACGCCTCGCGCAAAAGCTCCGGGTCGTACTCGGTGACGCCCTTTACGGTTCTGCCGCCCCACGGGTAGGGATAGCGGATAAGCTTGCGATGCGCCACGACGCGAAGCGGGCGGCCGCGAAGAAAAAGACCGCCGACCGAGTAGGCAGGCCCCACGACAAACTCCTGGAGCGCCGGGCGCGCTTGTGCGCGGCTTTCGAGCGCCAGCACTTCGCGGTACACCTCGGACGCGGCGCGCGCGTCGTGCAGCAGGCGCACGGTTTCGCCCGACTCGCCGGTGTCGCCCTTGACCACGAGCGGCACACCGAGCTCGCGCGCGGCCGCCTCGACGTCGGCTTCGTCCTGGGGCACGATCGTGCGCGGCGTGGCCACGCCGGCGTGCGCCGCCACCGAAACCATCGCGTTTTTGCTTAGCGCAAGCGCAAGCTTGTCGCGCGGCGGAAGCAAAAGCCCCATCCATTCGGGGCCGTCGAGCGCCGGGAGCATCCGCGCCAGAACCTCTTCGTGGCATACGTGAATCGCCTCATAGCGGTCCGCCCGCACCACCTCGCTCAACGCACGGGCGTACGCCTGGGAGTCGACAAACGGCGGCGAAGGAAGGCTTCGATGGCAGAAGCGCGAGCGCATCGCAAGCGACCCAGGCTCGGCAAACACGCTTACGCGACATCCCTGCGCGGCCAAGATTCGGCAAAGCTCGACACCCATCGTGGCGCGCCTATCGACGATCAGCACCTGAGGCCCTGCTCGCTCCAGAGCGCCTTCAGCGGGCGGGCGGTTACGTCGCCATAATTCGTAAAGCTTACGCATACGCTTGCGCTCCAAGCGGAAGCGAAAGCTCGTCGATCGTCTCGAGATACGCGCGCGCCTGCTTCTCCCAGCTCAATTCGGCGACTACTTGCGCGGCCTTGCGGGCAAGTTCTTGGCCAAGTGCGGGATTTTCGTAAAGCTCGACGATCGCCTGGGCGAGCGCGGCTGGATTTCCCGGCTCGAACAGGCGCGCGGCGTGCTGGCCAAAGTAATGTTCGATCGTCTCGAGACGCGCGGCGATAATCGGTATTCCGAGCGCCGCGTACTCGAGCATCTTGACCGGAAGCATCAGATGGGTTGCCGGGCCTGGAAGATTCGGCACGAGCCCGACGTCGGCCTCGTCGAGGTAGGCCACGAGCGCCTCGAGCGGCACGGGCGCGACAAACCTTACCTGCTCGCCGAGCCCCAGCGCGCCGGCTTTGCCTTTTGCCTGCGGTAGGTAGTCGCCGCTTCCGATCACGGTCAGGCGAAGGGCGGGAATTCGCTCGCGCAAAAGCGCGAGCGCCTCGAGCGCGGTGTCGAGGCCGAGCCTTTTGGCCACGGTGCCGTGGCAGACGAGCTCGAAACGCTCGCCTGCTTTGCGCTTGCGCCACTTAGGGGCGAAAAGCCTCGGGTCGGGCGCGTTTATCACCACGCGAATCTTGTGCGGCGGAATTCCCGCGCGAACGAGGCGCTGGCGATGGAGTTCGTGGACCGCGAGCACGCGATCGGCAAGATAGGCGCTCGCGCGCTCCTCGAACATCAAAAGCCGCGCAAACAAACTGTCTTTTGCTTTGCCGAACTTCTCACAGTAAAGCTCGGGCATCGTATCCTTCATATCCAGCACGACCCGGCTCTTGAAAAGCCGAAGCGCCAGCGCGCACATCACGGCCGCATCCGGCATCGAGCACACGATCACCGCGTCGTACGGTCGGACAAAACTCAGGCGCAGGCCGAGCGCCGTCGCTTTGAGAAAAAAGCGCGCATAGCTCCACACGTAGTTCAGGCGACTTGCGCCGCGGTAGCGCTGGATACCGGTGCTGACGAGCCGAATACGGTCGTGGCCGCTCGAGGCGGTCGCGGCCTCGGACAGGCAAATTACGTCCACCCAGTCGCCGCGCTCGGCCAAAACTCGTGCGTGGCGCTTGAGGCGGCCGTCGCGCACGTAGTTCGAGTACGCGATTATCAGGTAGCGTCCCATCGCCAACTCGAGCCGTTTTCAACCGCTGAATGCGTACCGAATGACGTTACGAATCGAGTTTGCAAATCGCCGTAATACAAATCGAGAGCAATCGAGCTACATGAACTAGGATTTAGATGAAACGAGAAATTATCCGATGCAGAGCTATCTTTACGAAGCTCGATCACAGCGAGTTTTGCCGCGGTCTGGGCGAGTCCTGACGCAGGCGCGGTGGCGAAGCTCATCCCAACGCCCTGTACAGCGCGGCGCTGAGCGCGCGGGTTAGCGGAATCGGCAGCCGTCGCCAGAGCGAGGCGGCAAGCTTGCGCATCGCACCCGAGCTTACCTCGGCGCTTATTTCCCGCGCCGGCTCGGGCAAAAAGGCGTAGGGCAGGGGAATCGCACGGGCACCCAGATGGCGTTTGAAGCGGGAAAGGCCCTCGTTGCGTATATCGGCGCGCCCGCAATCGAGCACGGCTGCCTTGCCCGCGTACGCCTCGACTACCGACCAGAGCAGGAGATGGTTTGCGTTGGATGACGGAGTTCGCTCGTCGCGCGCGCCCCATTTGTAGTAGACGCGCTCGCCGTGGCGGATGAGCACAAGCCCGCAAGCGTCGCGCCCGTCTTCGACGGCGAGCCAGACCTCGAGGTCGGCGCCGAAAAGTTTACGCGCAAGCTCAAAGAAGCCAAAGGGCTGCACGGGCACGCCCAGGCGCCGGCGCGTCTTTAGATGCATCGCGTAGAACCGGCGCAAAAACTCGAGGTCGTTGCCGCACACGACCCTTACGCCTGCGCGCCGGGCTTTGTTTATGGCACGGCGAAAGTTTCCGTCAAGCCCGCGCTCGAGCGCAGGCAGCGAACGCGTGAGGTCGAGCTCCCAGTTCTGGAAGCATCGCACGACCCGGTACGGTGCCGGCGCTTCGAAGCCGCGAATTTCGAGCGAATCGAGCCCGTATTTTCCTGCAAACGGTGGCGCGTCGCGAACGACTCGTGCGGCGACAAGGATGAGCAGATGGTCGGCGTCGGCCTGGTCGAAGGCAAGCGGCCCGCCGTAGTCGGAGAAGGGCAGCGCCACGGCGCGGCGCGAGAAAAGCCGTTTCTTACTTGCGTAGATAAGCGCCGCCGAGGGCTTTCTGCCCCGGTCGGCCAAGGCGACAACGTTGAGCTCCCATCCGAAGGCGCGCTCGATAAGCTCGAGCCATCGCGGGCTATGGTAGAGCGAGCTGGCGCGCCCGTCGCCAATCAGTTCGGGCCACGCCGTCCGCGCACTCGAGTAAGGCGCAAGCACAAGGCCCTGCGCTTCAACCGGCTCACGCGCGCCGAAGCTTGCTTGCGCTGATGCCATTGCTTGTAGGTTGCGACGCAATTGTCTAAAAACCCGACACGAGACCGCCCATCGCCTAGAGGTTAAGCAATTTGTATTCCCCGCCTGTGATGCGGGCAAAAGCTTCGACTTAGTCTAGGTGCGCCAGCCCTCAGCGGCCTCTCTTTGTAATTTTTTCAAGGAAACGGCAGGCTGCAGCGCCGACGTGTGTATCCGGGCGCGCCGGGGCGCGTCAGGGCACCAAAGACGGGCGCGTCAGGGCGGAAAAAGCGCGGATAAGGCGGGCAGTTTTAACCGAGTGTTCTGTGCAAAGGTTTCTGTGCAAAGGTTACGGGCGGCGGCAGATGCGCCGAAAAATGCCTATGCGATGGGCAAGAGAGGCGGCTGTATAGGCGCAAGATTGCGCACAACCGCTCCACAAAGCGGGGCGGGCAACAAGACCGCATCCAGCCGCGCGCTTGGGCGCAACGGGTTAGCTTACCGCCAGGTGCGACGAGGCGGCCGGTGTGCGTCAAAGGCCGCCCCAGAGGATAAAAAGGCGGCTATTCGGGCTGGGTTTGGGCGTGGTGAGCTCGCCCGCGCCGGCCTCGACGAGGCAGAATTCGAAGGGTTGGTTCTGGCACGCCGCGATTAGCTCGGCCTCGTACAGGTAAAGGACGGTATGGGTTTCGTCGGTCAGGGGATCGACGAAGGTCGTCACGCGGATCGTCTGCTCGCCTTCGATCTGCTCGGCAACGATACATTTTACGCCCTCGAGCTTGGCCGTTTTGGCGATAAACGTGTCGAGCGCCGCTGGATGGAGCGTCGAGCAGGACGCTTTGGGCGTTGCGTGGGCAGGGCTGTTTGGTTGTCGATCCATATAAGCGCTTCTCCTTTGGAGCAAGTCTTTGCGTGCCCTTAAGTATTCGGCAAAGATGGCGCTGGTTTTACCGGATCGCGCGGTATATATCGGGCGCCGCAGGCTCGAGCCCTACGCGGGCGAAGCGGTTGGGGCGAAGCAGGGTTTTTCGAGCCGGTCAAAATTTTCCGTGGCGGCCTTCGCCTGCGGCAAAGCGCCTTGCGCCGGCGAGCGATTCGCCCGACTCGATCGTGCGGATTCCGTGCCGGTACTCGTTGGCGAGCGCCTGCTCGAGCGTCATCCCGTAGCCCTCGTAGGCGGACAGTCGGTCCGAGCGCAGGCATCGCTGGGGAAACGCCGCCAGCGTGCGGGCCAATTCCTTTGCGCTCGTGAGCGCCTGTCCGGGTTCGACCAGCCGGTTTACGAGCCCGATCGCGAACGCCTCTTCAGCTGACACGGGCCGTCCGGTCAGGATAAGGTCGAGCGCGCGGCTCAGCCCGATAAGCCTGGGCAGGCGGATTGTTCCGCCGTCGACCAGCGGCACGCCGAAGCGCCGGTTGAAGACGCCGAAGACGGCGTTGCGCGCCGCCACGCGCAGATCGCACCACAGCGCGAGCTCGAAGCCGCCCGCCACGGCGTAGCCCTCGACGGCGGCGATAACCGGCTTCGTAAGCAGCATCCGCGTACATCCAAGCGGCCCGTCGCCCTGGGGCACGACGATATTACCCTGTTCGCGCGCGTAAGCTTTGAGGTCGAAGCCGGCGCAAAACGTGTTGTCCGCGCCCGTGAGAATCGCAACCTTGAGCCCTTCGTCGGCCTCGAAGCGGCGAAAAGCGTCGGCGAGCAAGGCCGCGGTGGCGCGGTCGATCGCGTTTCTCACCTGAGGCCTGTTGATCGTGACCAGCGCAAGTTCGCCTTCGGTCTGGTAAATCAACGATTCCATCGCGCTTTCCTCTCCTTGTTTCTTTTCGCTTGCCCCTCGAGCGAGGTCTTGTCCGCGCCGCGCGCCGAGCGGGTCAGTCGAAATCGACGTCCTTGGTTTCGGGTCCCCATAGCGCGCCGACGATCACGAAAATTCCGCCCAAGGCGAGCAGGGGCACGGCGGTGTACTTATGGGGCATCAGCGCCGCAAGCCATTTCTGGTAGAAGGCGTAGAACGACGGCAGCACGACCGCGAGCGTATAGCCCAGGCCGAAGCCCGAGGAGCGCACCGAGGTGCGGAAGCGCTCGTTGATATAGGAGCTTGCAAGCCCCCAGATCGGGATCGTGCAGAAGTAGACCGCTGCGACCAGAGCGTAGATCGAGGCGAGCGTGGCGCCGTTTGCCCCGATTAGCGCGTAGTAGGTAGCGCTTCCTCCGAGCGTGATCACCGCTCCCCACAGCACAAGGAAGGTTCGCCGTCCGATCCGGTCGCTCAGCGCGCCTGCGCCGACGTAGCTTGCGGCGGCGACGGCGTTGCCGATCATCAGCGCCACCGTCACCTCGACCGGCTTAAGTCCCACCACGGTCTTGAGCAGCCCGGGTGTGACCGCCGCCACGACGTCCACCACCAACCAAAAGCCGGTCATCAGCACGAACACCTGGAGCAGGTCGCGCAGGTTTTGCCCGCTGAACAGCGTGCGCAGCGGGGTCGAGGTTTTTTGCGCTTCCTTCCATGTTTGCGACTCGGCGACTCGCAAATGGACGAAAGCGACCCAGCCGAAGGCGAGCGCCGCACCGACGAAGAACGGCACGCGCCATCCCCATTGAACGTACGGCGAATGCAGCCCGCCGGCGGGCGCGATCTTGAGCATCACCATCGTCACGAACGAAATCGCCAGGTACGCCAGCGGAAAGCCCGACATGATCCAGCCGCCGACCAATCCCCGCCATTTTTTGGGGCACGCCTCCATCGCAAGCGGCGTTGCGCCCGTGTACTCGCCGCCGAGGAAGATTCCGTCGAGCAGCCGCAGCACGACCACGAGCACGACCGCCGCCATTCCCCATCGCTCGTAGCCCGGCATAAGCCCGATCAGGAGCGTCATCACACCGAAGCCGGCCACCGCGATCTCGGCCGCACGCTTTCGCCCCAGCCGGTCGCTGTAGCTGCCGAAGATGAGCGCGCCCAGCGGCCGGCCCAAAAGCGCCGCGATAAAGACCATCGCACCCAAGATCGCCGAGCCGATCGGAGAAAGCGACGGCGGCTCGAAGTAGGCGCTTGCCGGGCCGAGCGCGACCAGCGGCAGGTAGACGTCGAACATGTCGATAAAAAAGCCCAAAAAAGCTGCCCAGGCCGCGCTTTTGGCCTCATCGCTCATCGCCGCCGCCCGCTTGGCCTTTTGAGCTTCCGTTGCGTAAACCGTATCGAGCCCCATCGTCGTTTGTGCCTCCCCCGCTCGAGAAGCGAAAACGGAAAAATCAAAACCGGATGAAGTTCGACTCGAAAACCGGATTTTGCCCGCACGCAGGCCCCAAGACAAGGCGCGGCGCTTCGCGATGGCCCCGAGCCTGCTCGTTCGCGCCTGCTCTTGCAAAGGCTTGCTCGCAAAAAGACTATACGTAGATTAAACGGCTCGACACCGCTGCGCGCAAGCGGAAGGTAGCTCGAAGCGACGGGCTTTTTGCGCCCGCCCGACGGCTTAGACCATCGCCAGCAGCACCTTCAAGTGTTCGGGGCACGCCGCCGCCTTGAGCGCCGCGCGCCCGTCGCTTAGCGCGAAGGTGGCCGTGATAAGCGGGCGCGGGTCGATCGCGCCCTGCGCCAAGGCTTTCAGCGCCGGGCCGAACCGGCCGCATCGCGAACCGAAAAGGGCGATTTCGTTTACCACAAGCGGCGCGAGATTTAGCTTGTGGGGCGACTTCGTGGTCGTCTTGAGCACGACTTTGCCGCGTGGGCGGACAAGCGCAAGCGCGCGCTCGAGCGCGTTTGGATTTCCCGTGCATTCGATTACGACGTCGTAGCCGGGCTTGAGCTTGTCTTCGCGCTCGACTTTAAGTCCGATTCCCGCAAGGCGCGAAAGCTTGGATTCGTGCCGTCCTGCGACGAGCGCTTCGATTCCGCGCGACTTGAGCACGAGCGCAACCAGCGCGCCCAATCTGCCGTCGCCCAGGACGAGCGCGCGGTCGGTGGGGGCTAAATTTGTGTTGTCGAAGATTTCGAACGCGGCGGCAAGCGGCTCGACGAACACGGCGCTCTCGTCGGGGACGCTTTCGGGCACGGGATGGAGGTTTCGGGTGGGGAGGACCAGGAAGTCGGCGAACGCGCCGTCGCGGCCGAAGATTCCGAGCACGGTGCGCCTGGGGCAATGGCGCTCGAGCCCGCCCCTGCACCATCGGCATCGCCCGCATCCGACGTTGATCTCGCCGACCACGCGCTTGCCGGAAAGCTCTTTTTGCTTGCTTTCCACAACTTCGCCGACGAACTCATGGCCGGGCACGCCGCGAAAGCCCATGTAGCCGCGCGCAAGCTCGAGGTCGGTGCGGCAGATTCCGGCGTATCGCACCCGGATCAAGCTTTCGTTCGCTCGCGGCCTGGGCGCGGGATAGTCGGGCCGGAACCTAACCGTCGCCCCATCCAGATAAAGCGCGCGCATCGGCCTTCGAGCTCGCTCAGTCCTTGCTACTCATAGACCTCGCCGCTGAGGCATCGAGCGGGCCTTTGGGCGAGGATGTGGCCAAGCGCGTTTTCATCCAGGTGCGGGCAGCTTTGCAAATTCAAGCGAGCGCGGCTCCATCTGGTGCGCGCGACTTTGCCGACATGCGGCTTTGCCGAGTCGAGCAAGCGCGTTTCCGTCCGGATGCGAGCGGCTTTGCGAACTCATAGAAGCGCGTTTCCGAATGAGCGCGTTCTCGATCGGCGCCAGTGGCCTTAGGGGCGAATTTCGAGCTGTTCGCCCCTAAGCTTTCGCCGGGCACCGGCGATCCAGCACGAAAGGCGCTGCAGCGCAGGTGCCGAGACCTTCATCGCGGCGCTCAGGCGATGGCGCCAATTCTCGCGCCGTACCCAGCTGGCGGAGTCGGCCCAGTTGAGCTGGAGGCTTAGGCGCGGACCTTCGTGCGGCAGATGGCCGTGCCAGGAATGGTCCGAGCGCCGAAAGATGAGCATCGTACCGAAAAGCGGCGCGATCTCCGCCGCGCAGTCGTCGATATTGTTGCTTCTGAGCACGCGCAGACGGCCGCCCGGATAGGGCCATTCGGGGTTCAGGTAGAGCAGCACGGTGATGACCTTGTGCTTGGTGTCGGTATGGACGTAGCCGTCGCGCATACCGCTGGTGTAGCCGCGCACGGTCAGCACGGCCGGCAGATGGCCCAGCGGGAGCTTGAACTTCTGCTCGACGTGCCATCGAAAGCGCTCGCTCAAAAGGTCGTCGGCCAGCGCCTTGAAGCTCGGTCCGAAGCGAAGCGTGTCGAGCAGAAAGCTTCCAGCCTCGGTGATCTTGGGCGCGTCGGCAAGAATCTTTTCTTTGAACTCGGGCTTTATTGCGTTCGGGATTATGACGTGCTCGTAGGGGTCGGTTTTGAGCGCCACGCTTGAGAGCGCCTGTTCGTCTAACATCGCAAACGGTTCCATCGCGCCATATCCTCCGTCGAAAGCCGAGCCAAAAACGCCCTACCTAGAATAGACGCAAGCGCGCCAAAGTGCCATAGGCTGGGTGGGCGCGAGGGGGCGCTTCGGGCGCTTATGCCTGCAAGGGTAGCTTGCGCGGTCCGCGGCCCGTCCCAAAAGGCGCGCGCATCCAATAAGGAAAGTTTTGGGCGCCTTTTTTAAGTAAAAGCTTTAGTCTTCCGTTTTGGGTCAAGGGCGCGCCGTTTTACGCGGCGCACGGCCGCTTATGGGGCGCGCCCGCCCGTGTGGCGTCGCCTAGTACGAGCGCGGCAGCCTAAGCGCGTGCTCGGCCAGCGAATTGAGCGCCATCTCCTGGGTTATAGGCGCTATCCGTAGCATCCGGCATTCGCGGAAGAAGCGCTCGACGTCGTACTCGCGCATGTAACCGTAGCCGCCCAGCGTCTGGACGGCGCGGTCGCAGGCGTAGAAGGCGGCTTCGGCGGCGCGCAGCTTGGCGATATTGGCCTCCACCCCGCACGGCAAGCGCCGGTCGAACAGCGAGGCCGCCTTGAGCACCATCAGCTCGGCCACCTCGAGCTGGCTGAAGGCGTCGGCCAGCGGATGGGCGATCGCCTGGTAGGACCCGATCGGACGGCCGAACACGATCCGCTCGCGTGCGTAGCGCAATGCGCGCTCGAGCGCCGCGCGCCCGATTCCCACGGCCTCGGCGGCGGTCAGAATCCGCTCGGGGTTGAGCCCGTCGAGCAAGTAGCGAAAGCCCTTGCCAACCTCGCCCACCACGTCGCGCGCCGGGACGCGCAAATTGTCGATGAACAGCATGTTGGTGTCCACCGCATGCCGCCCCATCTTATGGAGTTCGCGCACCTCGATCGCGCGCCGGTCGAGGTCGGTGTAGAAAAGCGTCATCCCGTCGGTCTTCTTCTGCACCTGGTCGATCGGCGTTGTGCGCGTGAGCAAGAGCAGCTTGTGCGCCTCCTTGGCTTTGGTGGTGAAGACCTTGCGCCCGTTGATCACAAAGACGTCGCCCTCGCGCCGTGCCGTGGTGGTGATATGGGTGATGTCGTTGCCGGCGTCGGGTTCGGTTACGGCAAAGGCGGTGTGAACCGCACCCTGAGCCACGGCCGGAAGCTCGCGCCGCTTCATCTCTTCGCTGCCGTGCAGAATCACCGGCGTAAGACCGAAGATCGACATGTGAAGGGCGCTCGCCGCGTTCATCGCCCCGGCCTGCGCCACCTCGCGCATCATCAGCGCCGCCTCCGTAATTCCCAGTCCCGCTCCGCCGTATTCTTCGGGAATCGCAATCCCCAGATAGCCGGCCTTGGCGAAGGCGTCGAAAAAGTCGTGGGGAAACTCCGCCCGTTCGTCCTTCTGCCGCCAGTACGCGTCGTCGAAGCGCGCGAGCAGGGCGCGTACGCCGGCGACGATCTCTTTCTGCGTCTGCGTAAGCTCGAAATCCATCGGCCCTCAAAACCCCCTTTCCTTCGTCGGTTATACGGCCAAGCTCAAAGACAAGATGCTCGAGCACCGGCATGCAACCACGGCAAAGGCGAAACCGAGTGATAAGCCGTTGCACGCGAAAAACGTAAAGCCGCCGTCAGCCGCGGTCGCATGCGCAAAAAGGTAAAGCCACGGTCCTTAGCTGATGCGTGCCAAAGAATGATCCCCTCGTCCACTGTTACATGCGAAAAGGCCTAAAGCCCCCGTTGTCCGCGTCTGCATCCGAAAAAAGGCATAGCTCCCATCATGCGCCCTTGTATGCGAAAAAAGGTAAAGCCCCCGTCCGGCGTCCTTACATGCGAAACTCAACTATGTCGTCCGCCGTTGCATGCGAAAATTAAATATGTCATCCGCCGTCGAGTCGGAAAATACATTGCGTACCGCGCCACGGTCGGCGCGATACGCAAAGCGTGGCGGCTTTGGCCGAGCTTCGTTCGCCTCCTTATCCAGGCAGAGCGTTCGTTGCGCTAGGCTTAAACGATGGAGTGATGGCGGTCGGTAAACGCTTGGGCGCGACGATGGCGCAAGAAAAAGACTCACCAAGTCCTTGGCAGAACGCCTGTGGCGCGCGCTCTCGGCGCTCGGAGCTGGGGCGTATCAGAAGCGCAAGCAGCATGTACGGGCGGCTCGGGGCGATACGTGGCGCTGCGACGGCATGCGGGCTTTGCCTGATGGTGTGGTATCTGATGGTGCCGCCGCCGCTCGGGCAAGGGCAAACGTTCGCCCCCGACCCGTACGCGCCGCTTTCGCGATGGGTCAAGGTCGAGCCGTTCGACACGCAGAGCGACTGCCAGCGGGTGCTGGAAGCAGGCTTTCCCGACCAGTTGGTAAAGCTTTTGAAGATCGAGGCGTACGTGAGGTTCTTGCGCTACGGGCGATGCGTGGCCGAGGACGACCCGGCGCTTGGCGGACAGCAGTAGGCACTCGACAAGCGCAACTGAAGCCGCGTTGGGAAAGCCAACGGGGCGAAGTGTGCGGGCAAAGCTCGAGCGAGGCTACGGGCTGCGACTTAGCGGCAAAGGGCGCAAGCGTAAAGGCTTGCAGTTCGTGTCTTCGCGCTAGATGCTTGCGCGCGTGGGCCTCGACACGTGGCAGACGCTCCTCGAGGTGCGCGATAGGCGGGGTATCGGAATTGGATGGGGAAGGCTTTTGCGCCTGTCGGGCGCGAAAGCCTGCGGGCGAAAGGGCGTAACTGAGCCAGCGCGCAGCCGAGCTTTGGAAGGGTGCCAAAAGGGCGGGTGCGCTTAGCTGGTGCGCTGATTGGTGGCCGGTTGTGCAAAACGCTATACTTGCATAGCACAAAAATCGGGCTTGCCTTGGGCCTAAAAGCGCGCTTTGCGGCAAGCCGTGAGAGGGGGACACGATGCTCGACAACGAATACTACTCGCAAGAAATCCACGGTCCGTACGAGATTTTCGAGGCGGGCGACTTCGAGCTCGAAGAAGGCGGTAAGATTCGCGGCCTTAAGCTTGCCTACCGCGCGATCGGAAACCTCAATTCGCGCAAGGACAACGCGATTTTGATGACGACCTGGTTTTCGGGCACCAGCAAGATCCTCGAACAGGTCTACGTCGGCGAGGGGCGTGCGCTCGACCCGAACAAGTACTTTATCGTGATCGTCAACCAGATCGGCAGCGGGCTTTCGAGCTCGCCCCATAACACACCGCCGCCGTTCGACGGGCCGAATTTTCCGCGCGTGCGGATCGCCGACGACGTGCGCGCCCAGCACAAGCTTATCACCGAGAAGTTCGGTATCGAGCGGCTCGAGCTCGTGGTGGGCGGCTCGATGGGGGCGCAGCAGACCTGGGAGTGGGCGGTGCGGTACCCCGAGATGGTGAAGCGGGCAGCGCCGATCGCGGGCACCGCCAAGAACACGCCCCACGACTTTCTGTTCGGCGAGGTTTTGTGCGACGCGATTCGCTCCGACCCGGCGTGGAACGGCGGATGGTATCGCGAGCCGCACGCGGTGCGCGAAGGACTTCGCCGCCACGCCCGCACCTGGCTGCTGTTGGGACTCAGCACCGAGTTCTTCAAGCGCGAGCTTTACCGCACGCTCGGCTTCTGCTCGCTCGAAGACTTCGTCGTCGGCTTCGTCGAAGGCTACTTCTACCCGATGGATCCGAACAACCTTTTGTGCCAGGCCTGGAAATGGCAGCGCGGCGACGTAAGCCGAATCACCGGCGGCGACCTCAAGCAGGCGCTCGGGCGAATCAAGGCCAAGATGTTCGTGATGCCGATCGACGAAGATATGTTCTTCCCGGTGCGCGATTGCGCCGCCGAGCAAGAGATGGTCGCCCAGAGCGAGCTTCGCGTAATCAAAAGCCTGTGGGGCCATTTCGCGCTGTTCGGCGTCGAGGACGAATACCGCGAGCAGGTCGACCGCAACCTCAAGGAGCTTTTGGCCACGCGCGTGCCGTAAGGCTTAAGGCGCTGCTGCCACCTCCTGGACTTAAAGGCGCGCAAGCGCTATCAGCGAAAGGAGAGGGGGACGTATGACTCCTTTCGCGCGCGCTTGACCGGCTTTTAGAAGGCGCAGGCGTCGCCCAAAGGCGGGTACGCGCTATTTTTGGGCCGCAGGCGCGGCGCGCCTCGAGCAAAGGACGAGCGAGGGATGCTCGATGTTCGACTGGATCGGCTTTGCGATTCTAGCTATCGTGGCGATCTGGGCCGTACTGTACGTGGTCAGGGCGTAGCAGCATAAAGCCTGCTCCCACGAAACGCCCTTGGCGCTTTGTGGCAGGCTTTGGCGGGCGGGCCACGGAGATCGGGCGGCGAAAATCGAACGTGCAGACGTACTTCGTTTGCGCGAACGATAGAGAATATTCTTTTGGCGGCAAAGCGGGCGAAAGTTGATTGCCGATCTAGTCGATTCGATCGTCCACGGGCTCAAGAGCTTTGACGTGCGCGAGCTTTTGGGGTTCGCCCTTGTCGCTGCGCTCGTCGTCTGGGCGGTGTTCGAGGCGCGCAAGCACTGAGGCGGTCGCGACCGTTTGTTTTTTGGCCTCAGTCGAGGTTGCGAATAATTGCGGCGGTTATTTGCTCGGTGGTGGCCTTGCCGCCCAGGTCGGGCGTAAGCGTTCTGCCCGAGCGCAAAACGCGCGCCACCGCTTCGTTTATCCGCGCGCACGCCTCGGCTTGGCCCAGATACTCGAGCATCAGCGCCGCCGACAGGATCGCCGCGATCGGGTTTGCCACGTTCTTGCCGGCGATATCGGGTGCGGTGCCGTGCACGGCCTCGAAGATCGCCCCGTTTTCGCCGTAGTTCGCTCCAGGCACCACGCCGAGGCCGCCCACCAATCCGGCGCACAGGTCGGAGATAATATCGCCGTAGAGGTTTTCGAGTAGCAGCACTTCGAACCCCTGCGGATTCATCACAAGCCGCATACAGGCCGCGTCGACGAGCTGTTCGTCGTACTCGATATGCGGGTAGTCGCGCGCGACCTCGCGCGCACATCGAAGGAAAAGCCCGTCGGAAAGCTTCATGATGTTGGCCTTGTGGATCGCCGTGACCTTGCGCCGGCCGTGTCGCTCGGCATAGGCGAAGGCAAAGCGCGCGATTCGGCGCGAGGCGTGCTCGGTTATCACCTTTACGCTTTCGACCACGCCCGGCGTCACCTCGTGCTCGATTCCGGCGTACAAATCCTCGGTGTTCTCGCGTACCACGACAAGGTCGACGTTCTTGAACGCGCTGTGCACGCCGCGAAAGCTCCGCACCGGGCGAACGTTGGCGTAAAGGTCGAAGGTCTTGCGCAAAAAGACGTTGACCGAGCGGTAGCCCTGACCCACTTGCGTCTCGAGCGGTCCCTTTAGCGCCACGCCCGTGCGCCTAAGCGAGGCCAAAAGCTCCTCGGGCGCCGGATTGCCGAAACGCTCGAAGGCCGCGCGCCCGGCGAGCTGGCGCTCCCAGACGATCGGCACACCGGTTGCCTCGACGACCTTGACCGCCGCGCCGATAACCTCGGGCCCGATTCCGTCGCCTTCGATAAGCGTAACTACCCGCGCCGCTTGCGCGTCCCTGTCCGGCTGCGTGCTTTGCCGCTCGCCCTCTATCTTACGGTCGGCTCTGTTCATGTTCGCTTTTGTGGTCCTGCCTTTTTTAAGTCGCGCGACTTGCCCTCGGCTTTGCGCCTCCAAGAGCTATCGGCCTACGTCCTATCCTAACCCAAACGCATCCGCTCGGGCCAAACCCCGCACGATGGGCCTGCCTCGAAGACGATTCCTCACCGCAAGCGTAATTGCGCGCGCCGCTTGCGCGTCCGTGACCTCTTGACCGCGCGCGCCGGCGTGCAAAAGCGCCTGCGATAGCGCGCGCCCGTGCATGCACTTATCAAAACGCCATAAGGCGGACGCAGTCGGCTTCGTCCTGCGCGCGCCGGTGCAAGCAAACTTGATTCCCACGCCGTAGGCCAAAACGCCGAGCGTGGGGCCAGATGAGCTTCGCTTCTGCCGCAAGCCCTTGCGCTTTCCGCTTCGAGCGTCGAGCTTGCGGGGCAAGCGCTTGCCCGGGCCGCGACGGTATCTTTAAGGGGAGGTTTTTGGCATCCTACGGGCTTGGGCGAGGCGAGCGATGAGTGCAGGACGGACGTGCCCGCTCGAGTACTCGTACGGGGTGCAGGCGCTAAGCCGCCCGTGCGACTTCGTGGCCGACACGCTCTACGTCGTGGGCGGACTTTACGGTAATCTCGAGGCGCTCGAGGCGATTTTCGAGCTCAGAGCCGCGGAACAGGGGCAAGGCAGGCGCGTAACGTTACTGTTCAACGGCGACTTCAATTGGTTCAACGTCGACCCGCAAAAGTTCGCCCTGCTAAATTGCGCCGTGCTCGACCATCCCGCGATCGCCGGCAACGTCGAGGCCGAGCTTTGCGCCGAGCGGCTTAAGCAGGTGGGATGCGGATGCGGCTATCCGGAGTACGTCGACAGCGCCTCGGTGGAGCGCTCGAACGCCATAATCGCGCGTCTCAAGGCGACGGCGGCGCGCTTTGCGCCGATCACGCGCGCGTTTTCGCGCCTTGGGTTCAACGCGGTGGTCGAAGTTGGCGCTGAGCGCGTCGCCGTGGTGCATGGCGACGCCTGCTCGCTTGCCGGATGGCGCTTTGCGGCCGAAGCGCTCGAGCCGCCCGACCTTCGGCTTCGCCGCGCGCTGGGCGTGCCGGATACGGTCGTGACGAGCATAACCGAGATGCAAGCGTACTTCCGCGCATCCAGCGTGCGAATCTTCGCCTCGAGCCATACCTGCCTTCCCGTGGCGCAAACCTACGAGGTCGACGGTAGACGGTGCCTGCTTATCAACAACGGGGCGGCCGGGATGCCGAACTTTCGTGGCCAGCGCTTCGGCGTGATCACGCGAATCTCGACCCACCCGACGCCGCCGGCCGGATGGCTCTACGGATGCTGGGTTGGGGCGCTGCGATGCGACGCGATAGCCGTGCGCTACGACCATCAGGCCTGGATCCGCAGCTTTCTTTCGAGCTGGCCCGAGGGCAGCCCGGCTTACGAATCGTACTACCGGCGGCTTACCGAAGGCCCCGACTACACGCTCGAGCAGGCGGCGCGCCAGGGGGTGGAGCTGAATCCCCACGCCCTGCCGTAGCCTTCTTTCTTTTCTTTAGCTTTACGCCACGCAAATCACGGCCGAATCGCGCGCGCCGCTGCCCACGCTTGCGCCGCTGCGGCGCGCACGCAAGCCTCCTGCGCAAGTCTCCTGTAAGAAAGCGCCTGCTGTTAGACGAAACTAGCTAATTGCCGCAGGGCGCGCCGATCTGTTATAGCTATTGCGCAATGACCGGCCACGGCAAAGTCGCCAGCACGCGGCGCAGCGTTCGGCGATGGCGATGGGGGGTCGTAAGGCCGCGGCGCGGAGATCTCCTTTTGCTCTACGCGCAAAGCGCAAGCTTGCGCCCCACCGCCGTGTTCCATCGCCACGCAGACGGCGAAGCTGCGCACGTGCACGTTCTTCCTGCGCCGAAATCCGGCGCGCACGACGTGCACGCCCCTTGGCTTTCGCCAAACGGTGATGGCTTTCCAAAAGCGCAGGCTTCGCTTCTGCCGCTTGCCATAAGCGAGCTTGTGCCGCCGCTTTGCAAGCCCTGCACCCATTCCGCTCATAAAAGCGCCCATGGCGCGCCGAGCCACCCTGTCGAGCGGGATGGAAGCTCGCACCGCCAGGACGGCCATTGGCATCTTGCGCTGCCGATAGGGGTCGGTCCCGGGCTTTGGACGCCGATCGCGCTTTTGGCGCTGATTCTGGCTCAGGTGGTCGTGCCGGCGGCGGGAGAATCAAAGGCGGCGCCTTCGTGCCATGCGCGCGGCTATCTAGCGCGCTCCCCACCGACAAACGCCAGTCGGATAAGCTAGTTCGACCGCGGACGGTTGCAAAAGCTGCCGGGCTTGTCCAAGGCAGGGCGATTGACCTGCCCGCAAATCCGCAACGCTCGAGCTGGCGGCCCGTGCCGCCTCGCTTTTGCTCGGCACGCCGGCGCGTCGCTCTGCGTCGTCGCTCGCCGCTTGTGCAAAGCGACGGCCCGTTCTGACGTTCGGCCGCGCGCGCATCCGGGTTGTGCGGTCTTTAACAAGAGCTCGTCGACGCTTGGGTGCAAGCTTGCGCCATAGCTCGCGCGCCTTCGCAATCCGGCCGGTTTTTTTCTTGACAACGCGGGCAAGCTCCGTCAGCTCCGGCGAACCCTCGCAGCGAACTGCAAACGTGCGCGAAGAAAGTTAACTCTGCTGCTTCAAGATATCCCAGGCGGAACGATCAGCATTAAAGAGATGCTAACGCCGTTCGGCAAATGCAAATTAGCAACTTTAGTTTCAAAACCTCCGTTTTGGGGCGTTCGGTGGGAAGGTTTGCTTCGAGCGACGTGCGCCGTTGCGCTCGCACTTACCCTCGCGCTGGGGTTTGGGCAAGAGCTTTGGGCAGACGATCGGTCCGACGGCGCCTCGCTTTCGGGCGTAGTGAAGGACGCTCTGGGTCGGCCTATAAGCGGGGCTTACGTGGAGCTCAAGGACGCGCAGAACAAGGTCGTGGCGCGCGCGACGACCGACGCCGACGGGCGTTTCGTGCTCAAGGGCCTGGCACCAGGTGTGTTCGCCTTGTCGGTGCAAAAGCAGGGATTTAAACCAGGGCTCAAAGTGGTACGCCTCGAGGCCGGAGCGGCAAGGGACGTAGCGCTTTCGCTCGAGGCGTTGAAGGCGCTCACGGTGCCGATTCGCGCGGCGCTCAGACGGGCGCAAAACGGGCTTTCCTCCACGGGAGCGAACGAGTACACGATGACCAGCGAAGACATCCGCAATCTGCCCGAAGGCGAGTACACGCCGCTCAACGAGGTGCTGCTCCAGATGCCGGGCGTGGCGCTCGACCAGAACCAGGAAATCCACGTGCGCGGCGAGCATATGGGGCTTCAGTACCAGATGAACGGTATCCTTCTGCCGCTCGATATCAACGTCGACCCGACCTTCGAGCAGCTCGTTAACTCGTTCTTCGTAAGCCGCGTAAGTTTGATCGACGGCGTGCTGCCGGCGCGCTACGGCTTTCATACCGCGGGCGTAATCGACCTCGAGACCAAGGACGGTTGCGCGCTCAAGAGCGGCAGCTTCACGATCTTCGGCGGCCAGCGCGAGACGGCCGAGCCGAGTTTCGAGCTTGCCGGATGCCACGGACCGCTCAGTTACTACGCCACCGGACTTTTCCAGCACAACAACCTGGGCTTTAGCCAGGCCACGCCGGGGCCGGACCCGATACACGACCTGATGAACCAGGGGCAGGGCTTTGCCTACGTCAAGTACGAGCTAAGCCCGCAAACGCGCCTTAGCCTTATCAGCGGCTTTACCGTCGACCACATGCAATTCCCCAACCAGGTCGGGCTTCCTCCGCTCTACACGCTCAACGGCGTCGATCCGGCGAACTATCCGTCGCAGGCGATAAACTCGGCGCTCGAGCAGCAGGATTATTTCGCCGTGCTGGCGCTGTCCGGCTCGCTTACGCCGAGCTTGAGCTACCAGCTGGCCTACGCCACCCATTACTTCAGCCAGCGCTTCATCCCCGACCCCATCGGCGACCTTATCTACGAGGGCGTGGCCTCGGACGTCTCGATAAGCGACCTGTCGAACTCGCTCGAGGGCGACTTCACCTACCAGCTCGGCGCCTCGCACACGATCGGATGGGGTTTTTACGTCGGCGAGTACGGCGTCAGTACCAGCCAGTACTCGCTCACCTTTCCCGCCAACTCCCAGGGCCAGCAGACGAGCACGACGCCGATCGCCGTGGCCAATAGCGTCTATCGGCTCAACATGCTCTATGGAATCTACCTTCAGGACACCTATCGTATAACCGAGAAGCTTTCGGTCAACGTCGGGGCGCGGTTCGATCTGGTGCGCGGTTTTGCCAACGGCAGCCAGCTAAGTCCGACGATCAACTTCACCTACGCAAGCTCGCCCGACACGGTATGGCACGCCGGCTTTGCTCGTTACTTCCAGGTGCCGAACTTCCAAGGGATTCCGCCTACTACTGCCACGCTTTTCGCCAATACCACCGCCAGCACCGGCGTCACCACCGGAATCTCGTTCGCCGAGCCCGAGCGGGACGACGTATGGGACGTCGGCGTGATGCGCCATCTGACGCCTTATCTGACGCTTACCCAGGACAATTACTTCCGCCTCGACCATCATTACCTGGACGAGGGCAACTTCGGCTTCGTGCCGATAAGCGCGCCCTTCAACTACGACCACGGCTACGGATGGGGCTCGGAGTACGCGCTTTCGTACAATATCCGCGACTTCTCGCTGCGCGTGAACGCCTTCGTTGCGCGCGAGGAGGTAACGGGTGTCGCCACCGGTCAGTTCAACTTTCCGCCCGACGAGCTGGCCTATATCGACAGCCACTACATCATCCTGGACCACACGCCGCTGGTCGGCTTGTCGGGCGGGGCCGCCTGTCGGTGGCGCCGATGGCAATTCACGATCGACGGCCTGTATTCGAGCGGGCTTCGCGGCGGCTTCGCCAACGAAGAACAGCTGCCCCAGGTATGGCAGGTCAACGTGAGCGGTGCGCGTTCGTTTTTCGTGCCCAAAGTCGGCTGGGTCGAAGACCGGGTCGTGCTGATCAACATCTTCAACCGTACCAATCTAATCCGCCCGCCGACGGGAATCGGCGTCTTTCAGGCCGCTTACGGCCCTCGAATCGCGGTCTACGACGCGCTTACCGTGCCGCTTCCGCTGCTCTAGCCGGCGCGCGCGCTGGGTCTTAGGCCGGACGGCATATCCGGCACGGGCGCATCCCAGCACGGCTTGCCGCATCCGCGCCGGCGAAAAACACCATCCTGGCTCGGTCGGCGCGGCGCGCGCTCGGGCAGCTCGGGCGGCAGAAAATTTTTGCCTCCCGATTCGCCCATACCAGCTCGCCCGCCAGTTTCAAGGGACGGCTTGCGAGCTCGAAACCCTCGGCTCTGAGCAAAAGCGCCTTGCGCGCAAGCCCGCCGGCGTAGCCGTGCAGGCTTAGGTCGGAGGCGAGCACGCGATGGCATGGCACGAAGATCGGCACCGGGTTTAGGTTCATCGCGTACCCCACGGCGCGAGCTTTCTGGCGTGCGCCGATCGCGGCGGCGAGCCCCTGGTAAGTTACGGCCGCGCCGCGCCAAAGCGTCTTTAGCGCGAGCAGCGCGCGGCGCGAAAAGTCGCCCTCGACCAAACTCAAGTCGACCGCGTACGTAAGCTGGTCGGTCTCGCCCACGCTGTATCGCGTAAGCTCGGCAGCCACCGCGGCCGCGGCGCGCTCGTCGCCGAACAGATCGAACTTGCGCGCCAGGCGCAAGATCGCCTGATGGAGGTCGCCGGCGCGCTCGACGTAACACACCATCGCCACGCCCTGGTCCGAAAGCGCGACCAGAAGACGCCCGAGCGTGGGCGAGTCGGCCAAGCCGACGCGCGCCTTAGGCCGGCCAACTCGCGCAAGCTCGCGCCTGAGCGAGGAGAGACTCTCGCCGAGCGCACGCTCGAACGCCTCGCCGTCAGCCGACCGATCCTTTGCCAGCGCCGATAGCGCCTGCTCGAGCGTAATCGGCCGACTGCGTGAATTGTCCTCGGATCGTTTTGCTTGCGCTCTCATCCTTGTCGCCTAAATTTGGCTGCAATGCTTTGGCGCTTGCCCCCTACCATTGGGCTTTGAGCTTGCGCGTGGCCAAACTGACGTGAGCGCGCGCGGCCTCGACCGAGCAACCGAGCGCCTGCGCGATCTCTTCGTACGTAAGCCCCGCCACGCGGCGCATCAAAAGCGCCTGGCGCTGCTTTTCGGGCAGCCGCGCGATAAGCGCACGCAGATGGAGCACGGCCTCGGTCAAGTCGCGATGGTGCGCGGCCGGATTCAGAGCTCGTGCCCGCGCGCCGTCGTCGTCGGCGGCAAAGCGCTCGTCGGCGCTTGCTGGCACCTCGTGCTGTGCGATCACGCGGGCGCGCCGCGCGCCGTCGCGCGCTCGGTTGCGCAGCAAGTTGGACGCAATCGCGTACAGGTAGGCGCGCACGTTGGCACCTTCGCGCAGGCGCGGATAGGCGTGGTAGGCGCGAAGAAAAGTTTCCTGAAAAAGCTCGCGCGCCGCTTCGCTCTCGCCCGCTGCGCGCGCAAGAAAAGCCATCAGCTCGCGCCCGTGGCGGTTCACGACCTCCTCGAAGGGCAAAGGCAACGAAAGCGACGCTCTGCTCCTGCTCTTGCCCGCGCCCGAAGGCTCGTCTTTTTGTTTCGAACTCACCTTGCGCTGCCTTGTCTTCGCAAAACCAGCTTCGTCGCCTTCCTTGTCGAGCAAGCCCGCTACTGGTTTAAAACCCCGAAAGCGCCGATACGTTTAAAAAGCTCGCGGACAAAATTTGCCGCGCAAGCTTTAAACCTTTTGCGCGCAACTGTTCGGGCCGCTTAAGGCAGCGCAACAAGTGGAAAGTTCAAAGGGCCGGTGTCGAGCGAGATCGGATATGCGCGCGGTTTTAATTCCTGCCGAAGGTTTACCTGCTCGCGCTGAGCCTGCGCGACCAACGACTGCCATAAGCCTTCGGGCGCGGCGCTGAAAATAAGCTCGGGGTCGGCCGCAAGCGCGTACCACGAGCCTTCTTCCGCCTCGTGGTAGAGCTGCTCGGGCGCCCATTGCGCCCGTCCCAGATAAAGCCGCATCGGTTGGCTCGGCGACGCCGCCTTGAGTAGCTCGATAATCACATGCGGCTCGGCGCTCAGATAGACGCCCTCGAAAAGGCGCAAGGCGCCGGCCGGTGCCTGCTTGGCCTTGTACACCAGGCTCGGCTCGCGAACGCCTACCGGCCCGCCGAAAAAGGCCTTGTCGGCGCGGTCCTTGAGCTGCGGCGTATCGGAAAAAAGACTGCCCAGCGCAAGCGTGGTGGGCTTGTTGATGATAATCCCCACAACCAGGGGCAAACGCCCGAGCGGCAGCATCAGGACCACCGAATGGTGGAAGAACGGATCGTTGACTTTGTCCGTCGCCACCAGCAAAAACGGCTCCTTGCGAGCGGTGAAGCTGCCCTGGCTGGCCTGCCCTAGGCAGGGTATCAGCGCCAAAAGCAGTATCCCGAGCGCGACCAAAGCGCCGCCTCTCGACGCCATCTCATTCCTTCTCCCCGAATTTGAGCCAGAGCGCCTACCCGGGCGCGCGCTGGTAAAGCCGTACAAGGCGCAACGGACGTAAGGTTTATTTGGCGCTCGACCCGCGCGCGCCCGCCCATCCCAGGACCGTCCCCGCTCGCCCGAGCGGGCGCAGCGCCCAACGCGCACGCGCCCGTGCCGTCGTTCTGGCGTTTGCCGATCACTATAGCACAATTGTCGCCGACGCTACCCCGCAAGCAAGCGCGCGCTAAGCTCCGCTTCTGGGCCCCGAGCGCCGGCGTGCAGGCTTCTGTCCGGCGGGCAGAAAAGGCTTGACTTGCGCGGATTCACCTGCCTGCGTGCAAGCGCGCGCCTGATCGCTTCGCCGTGCGCAAAGAGCTGCTCGCGCCTAAGCTTGCCCGAACGGGCAGAATCGTTATCGGACGGTGCTTGGCGGGGCAGCCTCGAAAGGCGCGGGGGCTTGCGATCGGCGAAAGGATACGCTTTTATAGATTTCCCGTACCTCGTATTCGGGCGCGCTTTTTGTGCTGGGCCGGGATTCTGGCGCGCCTCGGATGCCTGTGCTGCGAACTTAGCGGTGTCCCTGGCCTTTGCGGCGCGGGGCTTTCGTCCGACTGAATTCTGTGCGCTTGCGCCTTGCTTGCGCGGGGGCGGTGCCTGTGTTTTGCCCGACGTGGGCGCGTCAAAGCTGGCCGGGGCAAGGCTGTCGTTGGCGCGCGCGCAAGCCAGTGGGCTTAGCGAATAGGCGCTTTAGGCGTGGAGCGGGTTTGCGAAGGTAGTTTGTTTTAAGTTGGGGAGGCGACAATGGACAAGTTCAACGGCGGAATCGAGGCTGCATCGGTCACCGACGCTCGTATACCACATATTTACGAGCCGGCGCGATGGGAAAACTTGAAGGCGTGGATGAAGAGCGTGGTGCCCGAGGCGTTTACGTCCGACGGACAGGTGCTCAACCTGATCGAGGGCGAATGGAAAGAGCCGGGCCATCCGCGCCCCTTCCATTCCGCCAACGACGGCACGCTTTTGGGGATGCTGCCGATGGTGGACGCGGAGACGGCGCGCCGCGCGGTCGAGTTCGCCGCCCGCGAGTTCGCCACCTACTCGCGTGTCGACCTCGACGAGCGCAAGCGGCGTGTAAGCGAATGCGTACGGAGCCTGCGCGAACATCGCGACCTGCTCGTCTACCTGCTGATGTGGGAGATCGGCAAGCCGCTCGAGCTTGCCCAAGCCGACGTCGACCGCTGCATCTCGGGTGTGGAGTGGTACGTCGAGAATATCGAGCAGATGCTGGGCAAGCGCAAACCGCTCGGGCTCGTCTCGAACATCGCGTCGTGGAACTATCCGATGTCGGTCATCATGCACGCCGTCTTGGTGCAGCTGCTTTGCGGCAACACGGTGATCGCCAAGACGCCGACCGACGGCGGTCTGTTCACGCTGACCGTGGCGATGGGGCTTGCGCGGCGCCATAAGCTTCCGGTCTCGCTGGTGAGCGGCTCGGGCGCCCATCTGAGCGAGCCCCTGGTGCGCCATCCCGAGATCGCCTGCCTCTCGTTCGTGGGCGGCAAGACCAACGGCGGTATTATCGCCGCCTACCTCCACGACCAGTCGCGCCGCTACATGCTCGAGATGGAGGGCGTCAACGCCTACGGCATCTGGAAGTTCTCCCAGTGGGACAAGCTCGCCAAGCAATTGCGCAAGGGCTTCCAGTACGGCAAGCAGCGATGTACCGCCTATATCCGCTTCGTCATCGAACGCAGCCTCTTCCCGCGCTTCCTCGACGTCTATCTGCCCGTTTTGCGCTCGATCCGCATCGGCCATCCCGTGCTCGTCACCGGTCCCAAGGAGGAGCTGCCGAACTATGACTACGGCCCGCTTATCAATCTAGCCAAGGTCGAAGAGCTGCGCGTGCACGTAAGCGAGGCGCTCGGCAAGGGCGCGGTCGCGCTTTACCAAGGCGAGCTCGACAGCAGCGCTTTTCTCCCCAACCAGGATACCTCGGCCTACATGGCGCCGGTGGCGCTGATGAACGTGCCGCGCAACTGCCATCTCTACTACAACGAGCCCTTCGGCCCGGTGGACACGATCGTCCTGGTCGACCGGCTCGACGAGCTTATCGCCGAGATGAACGTCTCGAACGGGGCGCTGGTCGGCTCGATCGCCACCGACGACTTGAAGCTCGCCGCCACCGTAGCCAAGGAGATACGCGCCTACAAGGTGGGAATCAACGAGATGCGCTCGCGCGGCGACCGCGAGGAGACCTTCGGCGGGCTCGGCCAATCGTGGAAGGGATGCTTCGTCGGCGGACGGCTTTTGGTCGAGGCCGTGACCCAGGGCGAGCCTGGCGAACGACTGTACGGAAACTTCCCCGACTACGTGCTGCTGCCGCCCGACCGCTGACAAGCGCCTCCACACCCCAGGCAAAAACAGCTCGCCGCGCGCCTAAGCCCTTCGCGCTCGGCGGTTTGTTCGCCGCGCCGCTTTGTGCGAGATTGAAAAACAGCACCTAATTCGGGCGCGGGCGCAAGCCCCAGCGCGGCACACGTGGCCGACGCGTGCGACAACTCGGATTGAAACGAAAGGGAAGGGTTAAAAAGCGATGGCGGATCAGGCGCGCAAGGCGGGCTTCAGGCTTGGAATCTACATTTTCAAGGACGCCGAGATCGTCGATTTCGCCGCGCCGTACGGCGTCTTTTCCGTGGCGCGGCGCTACGACCCAGAGCTCGACGTGTTTTTCGTGGCCGAGGCGATGCGGCCGGTTCAGGCGCAGGCGGGTTTCACCGTATTGCCGAACTACGCCTTTGCCGACCGGCCGGCGATGGACGCGTTTTTGATTCCCGGCGGCTTCGGCACGCGCCAGGAGATGCATAACCGGCGGCTGCACGAGTTTATCCGCGAGCTGCCCGAGTCGTGCCTTCTTACGAGTGTGTGCACGGGCTCGTGGATCTACGGGATGATGGGGCTGCTCGACGGGCTGGTCGCAACCAACCGCAAGGAGCCGGACGCGGTCGAGGCGTCGGCGCGCGGGATGGTGCCGATCGAGCGGCTTGCGAAGATCGCGCCGCGATGCCGAATCAGCCGGGCGCGCGTGGTGGACGCCGGCCGAATAATCACCGCCGGCGGAATCTCGTCCGGAATGGAGATGGGCTTCTACTTGCTCAAGCGCGCAGGCTACGACGACGCCTTTATCGAGGAAGTGGCGCGCGTGATGGAGTACGCGGAAGCTTACCGGCTCTATCGCACGGACGTCGAGATCGCCTCGAACCGGCGCGCTTGAAGCATCTTGCCCTTCTTCGCACCGGCGCTTTCGAGCGCTCGAAAAACAAAAATCGACTCGCGCGCTAGCTAAAACCTCGATATGCGCGCGGGCAGAGCGCTCTTGTTTTTTGTTTGCGCGCGCTTGCTCGTCCTGGGGAGTTCCAAGCCTTCGATTTGCGCGGCGCGCTACTGCGCAAGCCCGCCGCCGGGCGCAACCGCCCGAAGCGCGCTGTCGGGGTCGCCGCCCGCCTCGACCCAATCGGCGAGGCTTTCTACCACTTTTCGCTCATGCCCGGTCTTGCGCTGAGCAAGGCTCCTAAGCACGGCGACGGCGGCCCTGCGATGGGCCTCGCGCTCGCGCGCGGCGGCCTTCTGGCTTTGCTCGGTGGCCTGCTTGTCGGCGCGCATCCGCGCAAGCGTCTCCTTGGTGAGCTCGATATTGAGTTTGGTAAGCTCGATCTGTTCGCGCAAAAGCTCGAGCCGCGCCTGCTCGAGAGCGGGCGAGCTGTCGGTAGTGACGCATCCGGCAAGCGCAAGTATCGCCGCCGCCACGCCGGCAATCGTTCGAGCTTTGCACTCTGAGCCGTACACGTTTTGTGCGCCTAGAAGTTTTTGCGAAAACCGGCTGCGTCCGAAAGCCGCCTTGCAAAAGCGCCGGCGGCGCGCGCCATAAGGCGGCTTGTCGCAAGGCGTTTTACGCTTGCGCCGCGCGCTTCGGGCGCCTCGCGTGCCGAACGCAGCTCTCGCCTGGGGAAACTTTATGACGCTTTGGGGCGCAAGGCAAGAAGCTTTTGGGCTAGTCGCTTCGGGTCTGGGGTTTCGATGCGGACGATTTTCCTTCGCGAGGTGCCTCCGCGTGCGATTTCGACTTTGGAGCGCTCTACGCCCAAAAGCCGCGCCAGGAGCGCGCGCAGCTCGTCGTTCGCCTTGCCTTTTTCGGCGGGCGCGGCAAGGGCGACGACGAGCCCGCGCGCTGTGACGCCCAGAATCTCGCTGCGCGAAGCCATCGGACGCGCCGCGACCTCGACGCTTACGGCACGTTCGGAAATTTTAATCCATCCTGCCTCCATCCACGTCGTCGCGGCCGCCTACGCTTTAAAGCTCGCGCCGCTTCATCTTGTCGATTATATGCTCGGCCTGCCGGATCGCGAGCGCCGAGATCGTAAGCGTCGGGTTTTCGGCCGCCGACGTGGTGAAGACGCTGCCGTCGGCGATGAACAGGTTTTTCACTTCGTGCGCCTGGCCGTAAGCGTTGACCACCGAGCTCGACGGATCGGCACCCATCCGGCACGTCCCCAGATTGTGGGTGGCCGGATAGGGCGGGGTGTAGTAGACCTTGACCGCGCCGGCAGCCTCGAAGATATCGCGCCCGCGCTCCCACGCGAACTTGCGCATCGCCTTGTCGTTGGGATGGTCGTTGACGGTGACGACCGGCACGGGCATCCCGTACTGGTCTTTCTGCGTGGGATGGAGGCTTACGAATTTGCCAGGCGTGGGCAAATCCTCGCCGACGATCCACATCCCGGCCACGTGCGTGTAGTTTTCCATCAGGTTCTTGAGCGGTTCGCCCCAGGCGGCGCGGGCATCGGCCGTCGAGGTATCGGGTCCGGGCGTGACGAACACGGAAAGGAAGGCTGGGCCGAGCATGATCGTCTCGAAGTAGAAGCCACCGGCGAAGCCGCGCGCGGCGGGGTCATGGCCGGCGTAGTTCTCGATAATCCCCATCATGGTGATTCCCTTGTAGGCGTGGACCGGCTTCGGGAAGATCGCGTAGACCGAGGCGGTGAGATGGCGCGTGTAGTTTTTGCCGACCTGGCCGCTGCCGTTGGCAAGGCCGTGGGGAAACTGCGAGGAGGCCGAATTGAGCAGAAGGCGCGGGGTCTGGATGCTGTTGCAGGCGACGACGACTACGCGGGCGCGCTGTTCGTGATGCTGGCCGTCGGGGGTAGCGTAGATGACGCTTTTGGCTTTGCCCGAGCCGTCGGTCTCGATTCGCAGCGCCATCGCGTGCGTGCGCAGGTCGAGGTTGCCGGTCGCTTCGGCCTTGGGTATCGCCTCGTAGAGCGTGCTCCACTTGGCCATCGGCGTGCATCCCTGGAAGCAGAAGCCGCACTGCATGCATTGCGGCCGCCCGTCGTACGGCCCGCGCGCGTTTATCGCCATCGTGCCCGGATGGGCGTCGAGGCCGAGCTTGTCGGCCCCTTTCTTCATCACCAGAAAATTCGTGTTGCCGATCGGCGCGGGCTGCACGCGTCCCGCCACGCCCATGTACCGCTCAGCCTTCTCGTAGTAAGGCAAAAGCTCGTCGAGCGTAAGCGGCCAGTCCTCCAGATTGGCGCCGTCGATATTGCCGTAGACCGTCTTGGTCTTGAATTCGTGGGCCTGAAGCCTCAGCGAAGCGCCCGCCCAATGGATGGTCGTGCCGCCCACGCCTTTGGCCAACCAAATCGGCAACCCGGTCTGGTCGGCGCCGTCTCCCAGAACCCGGTCGAGCCAGGCCGTCTTTTTGAACATCACCCATTCGTTGTTGACGAAGTCCTTGTGCGGGTCGAAGCGCGGCCCGGCCTCGAGCGCCACCACCTTGACGCCGGCCGTGCACAGCTGGCGGATTACGTTTCCGCCGCCCGCTCCGGTGCCGATCACGCATACGTCCACGGGTTCGTCGAGTGGAAATTTCGCCATCGTCCTGTCCTCCCCAAAGTCCGTCTACCAATCGAGCTTGTCGTAGCCGCGCGCCAGATAGCCGCCTTCCATATGCTCGTGGTCGTTGACCGGCCCGGGATAGCCCAGCGCGTGCCATACCTGGGGCTTGTCGTAGTAGTCGGCCAGTACCTGGTTGACCAGATGCTGGAAAGCGCGCGAAGACTGAATTTGCTCCATGATTATGATTTGCTGCTCGGCGATTAGTTTGGCGAACGGGCGGTTGTAGGTTTTCTGTGCGCGCTCATCCAGCTCGCCCACCACTTGCTCGACCGTCTGCCTCAATGCCGGATCGCTTTGCGCCCGCATCGCGATCGCGCGTGCGGTCTGCCGGGCGAGCTCTTTGAGCTCTGGGTCGGCGTGCGGCACGATTCGCTCGACTGCGGCGTAAAGCGTATCGAGGTTTGTCGCACGGCCCAGGTCGTCGGTTGTCGCCGCCCATGAAAGCGTCGGCTTTGCGCCCAAAAGCGCCCCTGCGCTCAGCGCCAGCGCCGAGCATCCCACCAACGTCAGAAACTCCCGTCGGTCGACATCCATAAGGTTGCCCCCCTTTTTTGCGCGAGAGCTTAAGAGGCTTCGATCCTCTCAGCTGCGCGCAAGCGATGTGTATTAATTGCGCTTATATATAAAGCGCGCTTATGTATCAAGTGTATCGAGCGGCAAGTCTTTATGTTGCGCGGGGTCGAATCGCGCCGCGCTTCCTGCAACAATTTCCTTTGCGCCGGCGTCGGCCTACGCTCGACCGAGCGCGGCGCAAGCAAGCCCGTCGCGTGCGCGCCTTCGCGCGAGGGCCTCTTTGGCACGCTGCGGGCGGGCAGAAAGAAAATCTCGTGCGTTGAGAGGGGAAGCTTTTTAGCGATGAGGACTGCGAGCAAAGCCGCGGCGATGGCGCTTTGGGCGGGAGGATTAGCGACGCTTATCAGGCTTGCCAAGGCGATGCCCTATTTGCCGGGCGACGTAAGCCTTGCGCGCGCGATCCAGGCGCTTTTGCCTTACGGGCCGTGGGCGGAGTTCGTGACGCGCAGCGCCGAGCCGCCAGCCTCGATCGTGCTGCTTTTCGCAACCGTGGCGCTGGCCTACTTGATCGCGGGCGAGCACGCGGCGGCGTTTTCGATTCCGGTCTTCTTCGGCCTGTTTTTCTTCTACGTATGGGCAAGCCCGTACGTGGCGCAGCCGCGCCCGTCGCCGTCGCTGATCCACGTGGTGGGAAATCCCTCCGGGTTTGCGTTTCCGTCGATCTTCGCGCTGGTTTACGTCGCGACCTTCGGCTACCTGGCGGTGCTGGCGGCGCTGGCGCTGCCGCGCCCGTGGCGGATCGTGATACCGGCGCTTTTGGGGCTTTGGCTCGCGGTGGGCGCGGCGGCGCGGGTCGTGATGGGGGCGCATTGGCCGAGCGACCTTCTGCTGTCGTACCTGGCGGGCTTTTTCTGGATTTTCCTTTTGATGCCGCTCGTGGCGCTGCGCCGGCGGTTTTCCGGGCACGAGCCTAAGTCAGGCGGCGAGGGGCACAAGGCGAGCGGCGCGTAGGCGAGATGGGGCTTGGGTCGGCAGTTGCGGTTTTGCTTGCGATGGCGTTTGCCTTCGCGATGGGCGCCCATTACACGGGCGCGTGCATGGGGATGGCGTACGCGACAGGCGCGATCGCCGAGCGGCGCGCGCTGCGCTTGATGGCTGTGCTGGCGCTTGTGGGCGCGGCCTTCTTGAGCCACGGCGTGCTCGACACGGTCGGCTACCGAATCGTCGGCGCCGACGATCTGACCCCGGGTCAGGCAAGCGCGACTCTGGCCGCGGCCTTCCTTCTCACCACGCTCTACAACCGGCTCAAACTTCCGACCTCGACGATCCAGATTTTCGTCTTTTGCATGGCCGGCGTGGCGCTTGCCGGCAACGGCTCGGTGAATTGGTCGACGATCGGCCATCTGGTCGCCCTCTGGGCGCTTGCGCCGCTTGCGGCCGCAGCGCTGGGCTTCGGCTTTACGCGCTTGCTCGACCGGCTGGGACTGGGTGCGCCGCCGTCGGATAAGGACGCGGCCGGCGAACAGAGGCGCGCAAACGCGCGAAGGATGCTGCTGCTCGCGGCCGCGACGGCGTCGCTGGCGATGGGGGCCAACGACGTCGCCAACGCAACCGGCGTGCTGGTGGCGGCCTTGCGCTGGCCGGCGCTCGCGGCGGGCGCGCTCGGCGGCGTCGCGATCGCGCTGGGAGTAGTCGGATGGGGCGGAGCGCTGCTTAAGCGCGTCGCCTTCGAGATCGCAAGGCTAGACCTCGCAATGGCGGGCGCGGCGCAGATGGTGCAGGCGCTGGTGGTGCTCGCCTCGGTGCTCGGCTTCGGATACTTTACGTCGATCAATCAGGCGCTGGTCGGCGCGATCGGCGGCGCCGGTCTGGCGCGCGGCCTCAAGACCGTAAACTGGGCGACGATGGCGGGAATCGTCGTTGGATGGGTCGTCGGACCGCTCTCGGCGCTCGCGCTCGGCTACGGGCTTTCGCGCGCGCTCCATCTCGCCTTTCCAGCTTGAAGCGAAGCGGTTGTTTGCGCCCTGGCCGGCGGTAAGTTATAAAAACACGACACACTCGAGCACGATCGGGAGCATGCGGCGATGGGTTTTAGCGAGGAGTTCAAGGGCAAGGTGGCGGTAATTACGGGCGGCGGCTACGGAATCGGCAAGCGAATCGCGCTCAAGTACGCCGAGGCGGGCGTCAAGCTCGCGCTTGCCGGACGCACGACCGCGGCGCTCGAGGCAACGCGCGACGAGATCGTCCGGATGGGTGGCCAGGCGATCGCGATTACCACCGACGTCGCCAAAGAGGCCGACTGCGTGCGCCTAATCAAGCAGACGGTCGAGGCGTTCGGCAGATTGGATATCTTGGTCAACAACGCCGGAATCGCCGGGCCGACCAAACGGATAACCGAAACCGAGCTCGCCGAATGGCAAGAGACGCTCGACGTAAACCTCACCGGTGCATGGCTTTGCTCGCGCGAGGCGCTCAGGGTGATGGCGGCGCAAAGAAGCGGCGACATTCTCAATATCTCGTCGGCGGCAGGGCGAATCGGCTACCCGCTGCGCGCGCCGTACGCGGCTTCCAAATGGGCGATGATCGGGCTTACCCAGACGCTGGCGCGCGAATGGGGAAGCTACGGCATCCGCGTCAACTGTATCTGCCCGGGCGCGGTCGAGGGCGAGCGGATCGAGCGCGTAATCCGCGCCCGCGCCGAGGCGCTCAAGCTGCCCGAAGAACAAGTGCGGCGCGCCTTTTACGCCGACGCGGCGCTCGAACGGATGGTCACCGAGGAGGAAGTCGCGCGCGTGGCGCTTTTCCTTACGAGCTCGGCCTCCTCCGGGATGACCGGACAGACGCTCAACGTCGACGCTGGACGAATAATGTCGTAGCAAAAGGCGCGGCTTTGAGGCCTCGCGCGTAAGTTTCGCACCTTCGCTTCTCGCCGCTGCTGCAGCGTCGGCACACGCGCATACATGCGAATTACGCGCCGCTTCGGCTCAAGCGCCGTTTTGCTCGAGTGTGCGCACGAGGCGCGCGGGGTCGAGTTTGCCGAAGCGCGAGAGCTCCTCGAAGAAGGCAAGCTCGAGCTCGGCTTTCGCGAAAAGGCCGCGCGCGGGCAAGTTGGCAAAGCGGCTTTGCGCAAAAAGATACGCAATTAGTGCCTTGCGCGCCGAGCCCTCGCTTTTGAGTTCGAAGACCGCCTCCTCGAGCAAAAGCGCCGCCGAGGCGAGGTCGGCCAAGTAGTTGGCCAAAAGCGGCGCGCGCGCTTGGATAAGGTCGCGCTCGGCCTTGGCCGCGAAATCGATCGCCGCGCGCGCCTGCTGCGCGGCAGGCTCGATGAGCTGGCACGAAGCCTGAAGCGGCGCAAAGTCGCGCGCTTGCGAAAGCCGCTCGCCTACCATCTCGAACAGCGCGGCCACGCTTCCCTCGGCGCGCATCGCGCGCAGCACGTCGAGGCAGATGATGTTCTCCGTGCCTTCCCATATCGGATGGCATTGGGCGTCGCGCAAAAGGCGCGCGGTAGGCCAATCTTCGATATAGCCGTTGCCGCCGTGTAGCTCGAGCGCCTGGCTGGCATGCGCGACGCCCTGGCGCGTTGCCCGAAGCTTGGCCAGCGGAATGAGTATTCGCGCAGCAGGCGAGCTATCGGCGCCGGCAAAGACCAGAGCCGAGGCCGCCTCGAGCTCGACGACCATGCGCGCAAGCTGCTTTTGCACCATCGGCAGCGCGTCGAGCCTTCTGCCGAAGGCGAGGCGCCGGGCGGCGTAGATCGCCGCCTCCAAAAACGCCCGGCGCATGATCCCAAGCCCCATCACAGCCACGCCGTGGCGCGACGGGTTGACCATGTCCATCATGCGGTTTATTCCGCGCCCGTCGCGGGCGAGCGCCTGCGCGTCGTCGACCGCGCCGTCGTGAGCCTGACCGGCGAGCAGGTAGGCCTCGGCGCCCTCGAACTCGACTTCGCCCGTGGGGACCGAGCGCGTGCCGAGCTTGTCCTTGAGGCGTCGAATCCGAATCGCGTTTCGGCTTCCGTCAGCGCGAAGGCGGGGCACCAAAAAGAGCGCCACACCCTTGATTCCTTGAGGTGCGCCTTGCGGCCGGGCGAGCGTGGCGATAAGCGCGGCGTCGACGTTGGAGCAAAACCATTTCTCGCCCCAGAGCAACCATCGCCCGTCTTCGTAGCGTGCCTCGGTCGTAAGCGCGCCGAGGTCGGAGCCGCCGGTGCGCTCGGTCAAAAACATCGCGCCGTCGGCGGCCTGGCTGAAATCTTCGGCGCAAAGCCGGGCGAGCAACTTTTCGCGCAGCTCGGGCGGCGCGTAGCGTTTGACCAGCGTGATTACGCCGCTGGTCATTCCGACCGCGCACAGCATCCCGGTGTCCGCTTGCGCCAGCATGTAGTTGAGCGCGGTGGCGAGCACGGCGGGATACGGCCGTCCGCGCCGTGCAGCCTCATTGCGCAGGCGCGGCCCGCTTACGCCCGCCTCCCACAGCGCGCGCTTTACTTCCAGGGTTGCCGGATGGTGCACGATTTGGTCGATACGCTCGCCCGAGCGGTCGTACTGGACAAGCCGCGGCGGGTTTTTGTCGATTACCTCGGCGCTGGCCGCAACCTTGCCGCCGATAAGCGCGCCCAGCCTGTAAAGCTCCGGCTCCGCCCATTCGAGGTCCTGCGGCGCAAGCATCCGGCGCATCGTTTGTTGCAAGTTCGGGTCGACCTCGTACCAGTTGAGGCCGACTGCGCTCGAGAACTCCTCGTAATCGATCATCGCTTAGCTCTCCCCAACTCGCCGTTTCGTTTCGCGCTCTGCTCGCAATTCTACCCTTTGCCGGGATCCGGGCGTATCCCCGGCGCAAAGTTTAGGCAGACGGTGAAAAAGTTAATGTCAAACTCGAACTTTCTCCTAAACAAATTTAAATAACTCTATAAGTCAGCTCGGGCGTCGAGAAAGTCAACGCCAAGCTCGAGCTTCTCTTTGCACCCGCGCGCGCAAAGCTCTTTCGCCGCGCATGCGTTCGATTCTGGCGCAAAAGGGCGCGGCCCGGTAGCTTCAAGCCCCAAGACGCCGCGGCTCAAAGCAGCGCCGGCAAAGCCGCTCAAGCCCCGAAGGCTTTAGCGTCAGCGCATCGGACGGGGCACGACGACGCGCGGCGGCGCAGGCGGTCGGGGCGCGGTTGCGGGCGACGTGCCCGGGCCTTTGCCGGCAGGCGCGCCTGGGACGGTCATGATATAGGCCGGCGGCAAAAAGAACGGCATCCCGAACCACAGCGGGTCGAACGCGTAGAGCATCGAGCCCTGCTCAGCCATCGCCGCCTGCTCGTACTCTTCGATCTCGCGCTGCTGAAGCTTGAGCAGTTGGAACTGCTGGTAGGCCTTCTGGTCGCCCTGGTAGACGCATCGGCACTTGTCCGGGTCGGCGTACCAGAAGACAAGGCCGTTCTTGGTCGGGTAGTAGCGGAGCTGATGGGGCGGAAGCTTGCTCAGGATGGCCATCTTTTGGGGCGAGTCGGCCACGATCTGCTTGAATCCCGCCGCCGCGAGCAGCGCCTCCATCTGCTCCACACTCTGCTCCGGCTCGAGCGGCGCGCCCCGATACGACACACATCCAAAGCCGCCCGCAATCAGCGCCGCCAAGCACAAAAGGCGCACGCCCACCATCAGTGCAAAACACCCGCGACGCATACTCGTGCCCGCTTCGCCAACCATCGCTGCCGCCCCTGCTGTTCGGTGGCCGTGCCCGATTATAACGCGAATCGCTTGCGCGTGCCCGAACGCTGTTGGGCCGAAGGATCGCTTTGGCGCACGGAAGCCTTCGCCCGCGATTCGCGTAAAGCTTTTGCCTGCTTGCCAAGCGCGGGCGCTCTCCGCCGCACAAAACCCGCCTCGTGGCGGCAGCAGGACGGATAGGCTTTTCACGGCGCTGACCGGGCGGACAGGGCAGGGGATTTGGGCCCGTCCGGGCCAGGTCGCCGGTGCGCCGGCGCTGATAGCTCGGCGTTTTCGGGTGTCGAGTGGGGCTTGGAGATGGGGCGAATTGTTGACGCGATTTGCGCGCAAGGCTATCGGTAATGGGGAGCGGGGCGTGCCAGGCGCTCCACAGCGTGAGAGTTGGCAGAGGGTGCACGTGGGTGCCAGCGGGGGGTGAGCGCGCCCCGCTCGAGCTCGAATAACGTCACAGTCGCGGGAAATTTGGCGCGTCATACCTGGTAGCTCTGAAGCCAGGATTTGCGGCCGCGCGCAGGTAGGGAAGGCGAGGGTCGGAGGCTTTGGGATGGTGAAGCGAGAGAGGGGCTATCCGTCGCCGGTTAAGCTTTTGGAGGACTTGTGGGCCGGATGGCGTTCGTATGCGCTGTTTTCGGCCGTGGAGCTGGACCTGTTCAGCCATATCGCGCAGGGCCGGCGCACGATTGGCGAGCTTGCAGGTGCGCTCGGCGCAAGCGAGCGCGGCGTGGAGCGGCTGTGCGACGCGATGGTGGCGATGGGCTACTTGCGCAAGAACCAAAGCGCGTACACGCTTTCGCCGCTTGCCGAGACCTATTTGGTGCGCACAAGCGAGCTTTACATGGAGGGGCTGGGTACGGTCGGCGCACGGGCGCTGCTCAACGATTGGACGAAACTTAAGGAATCGGTGGTGACGGGCAAGCCGGTCGAGGGACACAGCGACCCACAGGGGCGCGCGGAGTTCTTCCGCGGGCTGGTGACGATGATTTTCCCGCTGAGCTACGTTGCGGCGCAGGCGGCGCTCAAGGCGATTTCCCCATCCAGACGTCAGAGGCTTGCGGCCGTTTTGGACGTCGGCGCGGGTACGGCGGCCTGGTCGCTGCCGTTCGCTCGCCTGCGCGAGGATACGCGCGTGACCGCGATCGATTTCCCGCCAGTGCTGGAAGTGACGCGCCAGTACGTTGCGCGCTACGGCCTCGAGGGGCGCTACGAATACGTCGGCGGCGACTTTCGCGAGCTCGACTTCGGCAAGGATCGCTACGACCTCGTTATCCTGGGCCACATCGTCCACGGCGAAGGACCCGAGACGGCGCAAGCGCTTATCGCGAAGTCGGCCGCGGCGTTGCGCGAGCAGGGGATGATTCTTCTGGCGTCGTACATTCCCAACTACAGGCGCACCGGGCCGCCGCTTGCCGTGCTTTTCGGTCTCAACATGCTGCTCCACGCCCCCAGCGGCAACGTCTATACGCTCAAGGAGTATCGCGCCTGGCTCAAGGCGGCTGGGATGAAGTCGGTCAAGACGGTGGCCGTGCCAGCTCCCTCGCCGGTGATTCTCGCCTCGAAGTAAAGGGGCGTGCGCGCAAACGTGATACGGTTACGCTGCTGCCGCTCGAAGCTTGCGCGCGCGGCAAGGATGGATGGGAGCGCAGGCCTTAGCGCGCTTCGGCGAGCGAACCTTTGAGGTACATCTCGCCGGTCGGCTTCGGCATCCCAGGCGTAGGCTCGAGCGTGACGGCCGCCGCCAGCATGCGCTCTTTTCCGGGCGGCATCTCGGCCGGCGCAACCGTTTCGCCCTGAGGCGCAGGCGTAAAGGTTCCCGCTGGCACGGGGCCGCGCTGTTTGGTGATCCACCACAGCTGATAGGTTTTTCCTGGCGGCGGCTGGGGAAGGCCTGCGGCGTCGATCACGGCCTTGCCCACCTTGTGGCTGATCACCACCGTGGCACGGGCGGCTTTGGCCGGGCCGACGGGCTCGAGGCGCACGATTCGCGCATCGGGCGCCATCAGCACCCCCTCCAGGCGCATCCGCTCGTCGAGCACGCGGCTTAGCTCGGCGATCTCGGCCTGGGCCGCGTTGAGCTTGCGCGAAAGCTCGAGCGCCTGACCCTCGAGCATCGCGACCTGCGCCCGCTGAATACGGCGCATCTGGCGAAGCTGCGCCGTGCCCGACTGGAGCATCAGCCCCATCAGCACGGCAACCGCCAGCGCCGCGCCGGTCGCCACGCGCCAGGGCCAGACGGCGCCGGGGGCGCGCGCCGCAGGCTTAGGCGCGGCGTCGGCGGTGCTCGTTTGCGGCGCGCTCTGGTCGCTCAGGCTCTCCTCGCTTCGCCTTTTAGCCTCGCTTTCCTCGCCCTTGGGCATCGCGATGAGCGCGGCTGCCTCCTTGAGCACCTCGAGCTCTTGCCGGCATTCGCGACATCCCGAAGCGAGATGCTCGGCGACGATTCTGGCCTGGTCGGGGTCGAGCTTGTCGATCGCGGCCAGCGGCAGCAGTTCCTTTATTTTGTCGTGCTCCATCGGCGAGGTCCGTTTGCGCGCAGTTTTGCCTGACAAGCTGGTTTCGGGCCAAGCAACAGAGTGGGTTTTACGCCTGCTTGCCTTTGAAAAGCCTTCGCCACAGGCCGCCGCGATTTCGCCCTTGGCGGGCCGGCAGGAGCTCGGCGTGGTACGTCTCGACGTTCTTTTTTAGCTGGGTGATACGTTTTACGAAGTCGGCGTGCTCGGCGTTGGAGAGCAGCTGCTCGACCGGCCACGTCTCGATCGCGGCGACGAATGCGCCGGCAAGCTTGAGCAGCGACTGACGCACGGATGCGCGCGCAGCGGCTTGGTCGTCGCTTGTGCCTTCGCCTGCGGGCGAAAGCTCGGAGTCGGGATGGCGCGGCGGCGGGGGCGAAGCTTCGAAGGCTTCCAGATGGGCTCTTACGGCGCGGTAGACGGCCGAGCCGGCTTGGTAGGCGCGATGGGTGCGCGAGAGCGCCTCCCAGCTGAGAAGCGGCGCCACCGTAGCGAGCTCAGCCTGCCATGCCGAGCACACAAAGCGTGCCTCGTGCGGCAAGAGTGTGGCCTTTGGCTGGGCAAGTTCGGCCGCCAGCGCGGCGGCTTCGCCCGCGTTGGCCGCCATCTCGCACAAAACCGCCCGCGCCGCATCCTTCATCGCGCGCCGTCGCTCCGAGCGCTGCGCCTGTAAAAGGTAGAGCACGACCGCCACGGCGCCGACGAGCGCGCCGCCAAAGGCGATTAGCGCGTCTTTGAGTAGTTCGTAGGTCACAACGTCTTGCGCGACCCTCGGCGAAAAGTCGAGCATCGCGCCGAAGGTGCGCTCAAGTTTACTTCACGCGCGCTGCCCTTCTCAAGCTCCAAGCTAAAAGCCTCGGCTGCGTCTTCCATCCAGATGTGCTCGCTCGCACGCGCGACTTCAGCGCGCTTTCGACCCGGCGTCGATAAGCGTTTCGACCTCGTAATCCAAAAGCTCGCCGATACGGCCGAGCGAGACGTCTGCGGGCGGGTAGCTGGCGACCGTGCGCGCGTCGTTCGCGTAATGGCCCTGGCGCACGAAGACGGTGGTCACCTTCCCGCCCCACGCTTTCTTGACCGCGGTGAGGATACGGATTTTGTCGTCGACGATTACGTAATGGTCGGCCGGATAGCGCGCGGCAACGTCGTCGAGCTCCTGTTCCTTGTGGATGTAGATTAGCACGTTGCCCTCGGTCGTCTCGTAAAGGCCCGAGCGATGGATTTTGAGCGGCTGAAAGACGACGTCGCCGTCGCTCAGAATCACGGCGGTGCCGGCCGCCTTGAAACGGTCGACGACGTCGAGCGAGCTCGGGAACAAGCGGTTGGCGAACGGATAGTTAATAAGGTAGTGCGAGACGGCCAGAATATGGAAGTCGCGCGGGTAGGCAAGGCGGTAGCGCTGAAGCGCTCCGAGGTAGTCGGCGTAGCCGAGCTCGGCGCGCAGCTCCTCGAAAAAGCGCCAGTACTGGCGCTGGCGCTCCTCGCCGACCTCGCGCCTCAGATGGCGCATCAGGTCTTCTACCACGCGGTCGTTGTCGAGCAGCGTGTTGTCGACGTCGAATAAAAACACGACTCGCTGCGCCGAAGCCATCGCACTCTCCTCTGTTTGGTTTGTGTCTCAAGTCTTCGATGCAGTGCTCCGTAAGCCTTGCCCGCACCCAATAAACCAGGCCAAGCCCACGCCTGTCGCCAACACACCTGAGCCGGCATCGTAGCTAGCGTCTAACAGGCGCTCATTCTAAGCCCTGCCTTCGCGCATAGATCAGGCCAAGCCCGAGCCTTACGCTAACGCGCCTGACCCGGCATCGAAAGCCCGCGCGCTCGAGCGCCGTCACGCATCGAAGGCGCGCCTTTTGGCACAACCTTTCATGATACTCGACCACGTACTGGCGGGCTTGCGCAAGCGTGGCCGGCGCCACGGCCTCGAGCACCGAGCTTTCGCTTCCCTCGATATCGAGCTTGACAAGCCCGATTTCGCCCTTATCGAGGGCGCGCGCAAAAACCGTATCGAGCGTGACCGCAGCTACCATCACTGGCTCGCCGCGCGCATGCCACAGCGCGTCGGCCCACGATTGCGCGCGCCTCTCTGGGTCGACGCGCGCCGAGTCGGCTGAGCCTTTGTCGGGTGCGTTCGTCGGCAGGGCGGTGGCGGTCGCGGAACAGACCGTGCGGTAAAGCGTAAGAGTGCCCGGCTTTGCAGCCACTGCCTCGTTGAAAAGGCGAATTCGCCCGGACAAATTGTTTTCTTCGACGTTTCGGCGAAGAATCGCAAACGTGCGCGGGTCGGGCTCGTAGGCGTCGACGACGACGTTGGGAATCCGAAACGCCCAATCGAGCGCCACAAGCCCGATATTGGCCCCGATATCGACCATCACTGCACCCTCGTCCTCGCGCACCCCACGCCGGTACCATCGACGGGCGATCACTTCGCGCACAAGGTCGAGCGCTGGGTCGAACGGCTCGTGAAACAGCACAATGCCGCCTCGAAGATGGAGCGGCGGCAGTGGCTCTCCACGCCGATAGGATCGAAACACCGCGCGGAAGTAGCGAAGATGGAAAGCCAGATCGTAAAGCGCAAGCGCGGCGCGAAGCACCGAGAGCACGTGGTAGTCCCAAAAGCCCCGAAAGCCGAGCTTCTTAAGCCGGCGGTATTCGCGATAAAGCCCCATAAAAAAAGACGGGCCGAAAATAATCTTTAGCGCCTTCGGCCGCCGAAGCCTCGGCGGGCGCTTCTACTATGTTAGCCGCTTTGCCCGATACTTACGCCAGCGGGGTAAGGTTTTGCCCGCGTGACAGAAAGCGCCGCTTGCGTGGTGAGGGAGTTTTAGCGGGCGGCGAGTACGTGGCCATCCACGACTTCGGCAGTGTTGCGCGGGATTCGCGCACGGGCGCGGACGTGTTATGCTCGCGGTAAGCTTCGTGGTGCTCGAGATTTAGCCGCGCTTTTCGCAAATGGACGGAAGTTAGATGCGAGTTTCAGTGGACCTTGAACTTTGCGAGGGCAACGGGCGATGCGTGGCGACGGCGCCTGAGGTGTTCGCGCTCGACGAAAGCGACAAGGCGCGCCTGCTCGACCCAGCGCCCGGGCCGGCGTTGCGCGACAAGGTGTTGCTTGCGGCGCGCCTTTGCCCGCGCCAGGCGATAACCGTCGTCGACGACCAGTAGAGTAGGGCGCACAGAGCGACAAACCGCGCGACGCAAGCAAGGCGTCGTTGGCTTCGAGGCGCGCTATTTCGTCGGCAGATGGGCCGCAAAGCGCAGGCGCACGTAGTCGGCGGTCCAATTGCCGCGGTAGTCGCACAGCAGCGGGCGCAAAAGCTCGACCGCCTCCTGTTTGGCCTTGGGCCGCTCGGCTTCGGGCAGGCGACTTAGGTAGGCCGCACCGAAGACGTCGATCCAGCCCTCCATCCCTGCTGCAAGCGGCGTTGGGCGGGGGAACAGCGTGATATAGTCGACGACGAAGCCGCCAGCTTCGAGCCGTTCGCGATACTCCTCGGCCGTGGGGAAGTAAGGCACTGCGTCGCGCGCGTCGACCCCGCGCGCCTTGACCACGGCGAGCAGCGCCACGGTTATCGCCGCGACGTTGCCGTGGCCGCCCATCTCGGCAACAAACCGCCCGCCGGGTTTGAGTGCCCGGGCGACGTTGGCGATAATCCGCGCCGGGTCCTTCATCCAATGGAGCGCGGCGTTGGAGAAAACGGCGTCGAACTCGCGCTCGTAGGCGAGCTCGTGCGCGTCGAGCAGGTAGACCTCAAGGCCGCGTCTTTTTGCCGCCTCGACCATCTCGGGCGACACGTCCACGCCGACGACCTCGGCACCGCTTTGCGCGATTTTCTCGGTAAGCGTTCCCTCGCCACATCCGAGGTCCAAAATCCGCTCGCCCGCCTTGGGCTTCAAAAGCTCGAGTAGTGCCTCGCCCAGTTGCGGCACGAAGGCGGCGTCCTTGGCGTAGCGCTCAGGCGACCACCATCTGGTGGCAGGATACGGCGTGGCTTCGCGTGCCATCGGAGCGACTTTTTATCTACTTATCTGCCGCTTTGAGAATCTGCGCTCGAGAATCTACCGCTTTGGGCTCCTTGCGCATCTTGTGCCGCGTCGTAAGGCTTAGGCACGGCGCGCGCGGGTCGGCTGTGCTCGCTTAAAGTTTTAAGTGCTGGATCGGTTTTTGCACGGCCCCAGTGAAGCCGGCTTGAGCGCGTTACGGAGCGTTTTCGAGGCCGCTGCCGAGACCGCCGCCGGAGAGCACCGAATCCATCCCCATCGGGTCGGTGCCAAGACTTTCGGCGCCCAAGCCGGAGACATAGTCGCCCAGCGACGAGCCTTCGCCAGCTGGCATATTCATCTTGGCAAGCGCGCCCGCCGCCTCATGCAAAATGCCGTGCAGCCCGGGCGTCACGTACTCGGGCAGCGCTCCAACCTCCTTGGCCGTGGCCTCTACTCCGGGTTCGGTGCCGGGAACTTGGGAGGCCGACACAGAGCCCATGCTAGGGATCGAGACGCCCTTGCCGACGTTTAGCCCGCCCGCGATTTTATTTGGTTCGTACTCGCTTCCGATCTGGCCCTCGACCTGGGCGGGCGAGTAGTCCCATTTCCAGTACGCTTGCGGCGCCGTGCCAGAGGTGTAGAGCTGGTCGATGTAGCTGTTGTAGAAGTCGTGGAACTGGTAGAGGCTTGCACCTGCGTTGGAGTCGCCGTGCACGTAGAAGCTGCTGCTTTGGGCAAAGGCCTCGGCGCGCGATAAGCAAAGCGCACACAGCAGGGCCAAGCCCGCAACCGCGCTGAGCTTTAGGCGCGCGAAGCGCGTTTTGTCTAGCTGCATCTAAGGCGACCTCCAGGCTCGAGCTCTTATGCTTGAAGCTATATTACGAACAGAGCCGGCGAAACAAGAGTTTCGCCGGCTCGACCCCCTTAAAAAGATGCCGCTTCGACGCAGGCTTGCGGGTCGCCCCGCGGCAAGGCGCTCGGCCGCACGCGCCCTTTAAGGCAACCCGCGTGAAGGTTCGCCCCGAGCAAGAGGCCGGGTCAACCGCAAGCGTGCGGACTCTCAAGTCCGCTCAAGGAAATTTACGTTGAAGTGCAAGCGAATGCAAGCGTGCCGGTCGGTCCTAAGCCTCGGCAAATACGCTTATGACGCCGTTTTGCCAGCTGAGGCTTAAAATTTAACGCTTAGACTTAACGTATCGCTTCAAGACGCAAAAGCCGTGTACCGCCCGAAGCACGCCAACCTTGGCTTTTGCCGAGGCTCAAACGCGGCGCAAAGTCAGGCGCACGGGCACGTGTTTGATTCCGCCGACGAAGACCGAGCGCAGCCGCTCGACCGGGCCGATAAGCTCGGCGTCCTCGACGCGCTCGACGATTTCCTTGAGTATCGCTTTAAGTTCGAGCCGGGCGAGATTTGCCCCCAGACAGACGTGCTCGCCGATGCCGAAGGCAAGATGGGGATTCGGGTTGCGGGTGATATCGAAGCGGTTGGGATGGTCGAAGACGTCTTCGTCGCGGTTGGCCGACGGGTAGTAGAGCGCAAGGTCTTGGCCGGCGCGGATCTTGACGCCGCGGATCTCGACGTCGCGTGCGGCGGTGCGGATGAACTGGATTACGGGCGAGGTGAAGCGCAAGATCTCTTCGACCGCGCTCGGCAGAAGCGAAAGGTCGTTGCGCAGAAGCTGCCACTGGTCGCGGTTTTCGATGAGCGCGAGCAGACCGCCTGAGGTTGCGTTGCGCGTGGTTTCGTTGCCCGCCACCACCAGCAGATGGAGATACGACAGAAGCTCGAAGGGCGCAAGCGGCGCGCCGTTTACTTGCGCGCTCACGAGCACGCTTATCAGGTCGTCGCGCGGGCGTAGCGTGCGCTCGCGGCACAGCCTGGCAAAGTAAATGAACGACTCTTCCTTGGCCCGAAGCGACGTTTCGAGCGGCGTCGGCGCGGAGCGATACTCCGGGTCGGCACCACCCAGAACTTCGTTGGTCCAGCGCAAAACTTGTGCCCGGTCTTCGGGCGGGATACCGATCATGGCGGCGATCACCGCAAGCGGAAGCTTGGCCGCAACGTCGGTCACGAAGTCGCATTCGACCGTAGGCGGCGTGCCACGGGCGCGCACGCAAAGCTCGTCGATTATCCCACGCGCGATCGCGAAGACCTCCGCCTCGAGGCGCGCAAGCGCACGGGGCGTAAAATGGGACGACGTAAGCGCGCGGTAGAGGCGATGCTCGGGCGGATTCATCTGCAAAAGCGTCCGTATCGGCGGCTCCTTGATTCCCTCCTCCGAGCCCTTGGGCACGACGAAAAACGGAAAGCGCTGGCCGCTTAGGAAAAGCTCGGGCTCGCGGGAGATCGCAACGATATCGGCGTGCTTGACCACCGCCCAAAACGGGCGCACGTTGGGCCGATCGTACCAGAAAATGGGAGCGTGCTTGCGCAAAAACTCCCATTCCGCCCACGGGTAGCCCTCGCTTACGTAGCGCTCTGGATTGACGATATCGAGCGTCTCAAGACTGAGCTCCATCGCCCAAACTCTCCTCTGCCTTTGTCGCCCCAAGCCTGCGCACCGCCGCATCCGTTCCTCGAGCGTAGCGCACGCAGACCCGCCTCAGAACCTCCGAGCAAGCTCGAACGTGTCCGCCACTGCAACTATAACGGAGCGCTCGGCTCTGACCAAAGTCGGCTAGCTGTCTCTGGGCGCGCCGATGCGCAACGCTTTCGACGCCCGCTCGAAACTTAAAGCGCTGCCTTAATTTTAACCGCTCGCCGAGCTGGCCACGCGCACGGCCGCACGAAGGTTTGCCGCAACGAGCCTCGGCTTTACCAAGTTAGGTGGGAGTAAGCCGAACTATCAGCCGCTCCGAGCACATCGCGCGCGCTCAGAACAGCCATCGCCCAGCCTCGAGCTCGCCCAAGTTTATCGTCGCGCTCTCTCCGCTGACCTTTACCTTGAGCTTTACTGGCACGCACGAGGCTTCGCCGTGCTCCATGTCTTTGATCGCGTAGCTGTTGCCGCAAAAGCGACAGACCAGACGCCCGGCTTCGACCGCGTAGCCGTCGCGGTAGACGTAACATCGCCGGCAGGCGTCGAAGGCGGCGTGCGTCATACCGGCCTCGTCACGCGCCAGGATAAAGCGCAGTTTCGTCCCAGCGCGGTCGCGATAGACGTAGCTTCGAGCGCTACCTGGAGCAAGCTTTCGCAGGTCGACCGTGATAAGGCCGTGATGGGCGCGCACTTGCTGATGGCGTATCTTCCAGAGCGAAACGAGCCACATCACCGAGGCCAACAGGCAGGCAAGCGAGATTAGCAAGCCGAGCGAGGGCAACCTTGGTCGCTTTCGAAACGCCATCGCCGTCAAAGCCGCCTTTGCGAACCGTCCTTCGCCCGTTTTGACGAGCCCAAAGCCGGCCGCGCAAAGAGAGCAAGTCGCCGACCTAGGCTACGCCCAAGTAAGTCTAATTTTCCGCCCAAGCTTAAGCAAGGCGCGCCACAAAGCGCTTTCAACGCTCGCGCAAGGCACGACTTTTTTAACTTTTCACTTTGGCGCACCGCTTTGTGCTCGAGGGAGCAAACTCTTAGCCACGCGCGCCCCTTCTCTCTGGACTTGGGCTAAAAGCCTGCTTAAAATCGCGTACTCGATTCGCTGGCGGCGCCCGTGTTGCGCTCGATTTAAGCCTGAGATAGGCTTACCCAAAGCCGTGCGGCTTGAGCCTTATGGCGCGCAGGCAAGTGGGGGGGGAGGTGTCGCAAGCCCGAAGCAGGGCGGCTACGTTGGGAGGGTCAGGCAAGATGAAGCTTTCGGCGCGAAATCAGCTCAAAGGCAAGGTGTCCGAGGTCGTGCTCGGCACGGTAACGGCGCTGGTTACGGTCAAGGTCGGCTCGAACACGATCGAATCGGTGATTACGCGACGAAGCGCCGAGGAGATGGAACTCAAAAAAGGCGATGACGTAGTGGTGGTGATAAAGGCCACCGAAGTGATGATCGAAAAGCCGTAACTTTACGCTCTATTTGCCATCGAGGTTATGAGATCAAATAGCCGGTAACTCAGGCCCTGTTTTGCGATCGAAGTCGTGATCGAAAAGCCGTACATCGAACCTTATTTACGGCGCTTTGGCCTTTGAGCCTCAGATACTCTGGTCTTGGACGCTTTGGGCTTGGGGGAGGCGCGTTTGGGCCAAAGCCGCCCAGGTGCGTGCGCGAAAATTTGCGCTCCGGTTGCGCTCGTGTATGCGCTCGTGTAGTTCTTAGCTGCCAAAGGTAAGGAGTGGAAATGCGATGATTGGCAAAACAATTGGGGGGAAAGCGATAGCAAAGTTCAATTTCGGACGAGGTTTTTGCCTAAAAGGTCTGGCTTTGACACAGGCTTTGTTGGCGCTGCTCTTGCTCGGGCGCGCGGCCTACTGCCAGGGCGATCAGCCCAAGAGCATCAAGATAAGCTTCGTGACGTTCCTTTCGGGGCCGGCCGCGGGGCCTTTCGGCGTGCCGGCGCGCAACGGGGCTGAGCTCGTGGTCAAGGCGCTCAACGAGGGCACGATGCCTGCGCCGTACAACGGCAGCAAGGGAATCGGCGGGCGGCAGATCGAATGGAAGTTCTTCGACGAGGCGGGCGGCCCGCAGCAACAGGTCGCTCAGTACCGACAACTGGTCGAGCGCGAGCACAGCGACGTGATAATCGGCTACATCTCGAGCGGCGACTGTAAGGCGCTTGCGCCGGTGGCCGAAGAGCTAAAGACGCTTACGATTTACTTCGATTGCGGCACGCCCGTTATCTTCGAGGACGTCGACCTAAATCCCCATTACGTTTTCCGCACCGGTCCCCATATCGCGATGGACGAGGTCGCAGTGGGGCGCTACACGCTCGCCGTCGCCCCGAACCTCAAGACGATCGCCGCGATCAACCAGAACTACGACTACGGCCAGGAAGCGTGGAAGTTATTTTCGGCCGTGATGGAGACGCTCAAGCCCGAAGTGAAGTTCCCGGTGGTCCAATTCCCCAAGCTTTTTGCGGGCCAGTACGGGGCGGATATTTCGGCGATGCTGACCGCGCAGCCAGACGTCGTTTTTTCGAGCTTTTGGGGCGGCGACCTCGAGGCCTTTATTTTGCAGGGCAACGCCCGTGGCCTGTTCAAAAACCGGTTGCTCGTGCTGAGCGCCGGCGAGCCGGCGATGTACCGGCTGGCGACCCAGATTCCAGACGGCACGATTATGTGCGCGCGCGGCCCGCACGGCGTCTTCGCCCCATCGAACGAGCTTAACCGCTGGTTCCGCAAAGCCTACCACGACACGTACGGCATCTGGCCGGTTTATGCGTCGTACAAAATCGCGATGGCGATTCTGGGGGTAAAGACCGCTTACGAAAAAGCCGCCAGCGCCGCAGGCCGCACGCCCACCACCGACGAAATTATAAACGCGCTTGCCTTCTCGAAATGGGAGACGCCAAGCGGCGAAGTCGAACTTGCGCTCGCCAACGGCCATCAGGCGATCCAGGCCAACGCCGTCGGCCGCTTCAAGTACGACCCGCAAAAGAAAGAGCCTGAGATAGTCGATATAAAGTATTATCCGGCGCGCTGCGTAAATCCGCCGCCGGGCGTAAAAAGTATCGACTGGATTAAGTCGGGCTTCAAAGGAGCGCAGTGCGACTAAGCGCTTGGCGCGCGCACGCGCGCGGCGCAGGCCGAAAAGGCGCTTCCAGGCCGAGAGATTGCGCGAAGCCCTTGGCGCAGCGGTGGTGCAATTGACTTACGGACCGAGCTGCCTTAAGGCAAGTCGCGCGCGCCAAGGCAAGGACGCAGAAGGGTCCGGCTTCGGCGCTTAGGTCTGGGGTCTAGGCGGTTGCGTAGGCATAGGTCTAAGCCTTCGCCAGCGCGTCGGACTTAAGCGCACAAGAGCATCATAGCTACGGGCGACAGCGATGCTTACGGTGCTTTCGATCGTGCTCGACGGGCTTGTGTACTCGTCGTGGCTGTTTATCGTTTCGGTCGGGCTTACGCTTGTGTACGGCGTGATGCGGATCGTGAACGTCGCGCACGGAAGCTTCTACGCGCTGGGTGCCTACTTGATGGCGTCGGCGGCGGGCTACTACTTTGCGCGCGGACTTCCGCCCGCCGGCGTCTACGTGCTAATTCCGCTTGCGGCGGCGCTGATCGGGCTTAGCGTGGGGCTTACGCTCGAGCGCGGGCTTTTGCGCTTTTTCTACGGGCGCAAGGAGATCGTGCTCGTGCTCGTGACCTACGCGGTGTTCTTGATTCTGGAGGACGTAATAAAGCTCGTCTGGGGCGTCGATCCCTACTACGCGGCCGACCCGTACCGGCTTTTGGGCACAGTCGATATCGGCGGGCTTCCTTATGCGGTCTACGATCTTTGCCTTATCGGTGCAGCCGGCGCGCTCGGCGCGCTTTTGTGGTGGGGCCTAAATCGCGCGCGCTTGGGCAGGCTTTTGGTCGCGGTGATTCATGACCGCGAGATGAGCGTTGCGATGGGCGTCAACGTGACGCCGATCTTTGCTGCCACCTTCGTGCTCGGCGCGGCGCTCGGAGCGCTGGGCGGTGCGCTCACTGCGCCGGAGATCTCGGTGGTGCCGGGTGTGGGGGCAGAGGTGATCGTGCTCGCCTTTGCCGTGGTGGTGACGGGCGGGCTGGGCTCGATCGCGGGCGCAGGGCTGGGTGCGCTTATCGTCGGGCTTGCGCGGGCCGCGGTGATTCATCTTGTGCCGTCGATCGAGCTCTTCGTAGTCTATGTGGTGATGGCCGCGGTGCTGGCGCTAAGGCCGCAGGGTCTGTTCGCCGCCGCCGCGGTGCGCAAAATATGAGCAGCGCGTTTCCACCGGGCAAGAGCATGCCGACAAGCTCCACGGCCGAAGCGGCAGGGGTGCACGAGTTCGTAGCCGCGCGCGATTACACGGCGCTTGCGCTTACGCTTGGGCTTATCGGGGCGCTGCTTTGCGCCACTTTCGTGCCCGCCTATTTGCGCTTTGTGCTCGAGCTTGCCCTGGCCAACGGGCTTGTGGCGATGGGGCTTATGGTGCTGATGCGCGCGGGACTGGTTTCCTTCGGCCAGGGGCTCTACTTCTGTATCGGCGGCTACACGGCGGCGCTTGCGGGTACGGCGCTGGGTGTGCGCGACGTGTTTGCGTTGCTGGCGATGGGGGCGGCGGTGTGCGCGCTGGTCGGCTTTTTGTGCGGCCTTCTTATCGCGCGCTACCGCGAGATTTTCTTTGCGATGCTGACGCTGGCCTTTACGATGGTGCTGTACGGGCTTTTGGTCAACAACGAACGGCTGGGCAGCACCGACGGCTACAACGTGTTGCCGGCGCGCTTTTTCGCAAGCGAGCTTTCGCCCGACAAGTTCCAGCTCGCGCTCTTTGTGCTTACCTGTGCGCTAGTCTACGTCGTGGCGCTCGGGCTTGACCGCTACCTGCGCTCGCCGATGGGTTATCTGGGCGAGGCGATTCGCGAAAACGAGCTTCGTGTGGAGTACCTCGGCGCCTCGGTGCGCCGCCTGGTACTGATAAAGTACGTAATCGCCGGCGCGCTGGCCGGGCTTGGCGGCGTGCTGACCGCGCTTGCCGTGGGCCACGTCGACCCCGACCTGGCAAACTGGACGACGTCGGGCGAGTTTTTGTTCATGGCGCTTCTGGGCGGAATCGAACACGTCGGCGCACCGTTGCTGGGCGCGATAATCTTGGGCGTGGTGCGCTCCTACGCGCTCGAGTACGTACCGTACCTGTGGCAGATGATGCTCGGGGCGACGATGCTTGCCATAATTGTGTTCCTGCCCGACGGGCTTTGGTCGATAATGAAAAGACGCCAGAAAGTCGGCAAAACGGTTGGCATCTGAGGCGACTGATGAGGAAGGGCGAGAGGGGGCCGGCGGGCGGACTAGCTTTTTTAGCAACGAGCAGGCGTAGTCAATGACCCAGAGCGTGCTTGAAACGTCAGGTTTGAGGAAATCCTTTGCTGGTATCCTTGCCTTGGACGGCGTAAGCGTGGCTATCGGCGAGGGCGAGCTTGTGGGGATTATCGGCGCAAACGGCGCGGGCAAGACGACCTTTGTAAATGTGGTGACCGGTTACGTGAAGCCCGACGCCGGCGCTATCCGCTTTATGGGGCGCGAGATAAGCCGGCTTTCGCCGCGCGAAATCACGCGCTTGGGAGTGGCGCGAAGCTTTCAAATTCCCCAGCTCTTTCTCGAGCTCAGCGTGCTCGACAACGCGCTTATCGCGCTTGCGGTAGCCGCCGGTTACGAGCGCGTCTTTTTGCGCCCGCTCAAACGGCCGCAAGCGCTCGAGCAGGCGCGGGCGCTGCTCGCTCGCTTCAAGCTCGACCGCTACGCCGACTATCGATGCGCAACCTTGCCCCAGGGTGCGCGCAAGCTTCTGGATATTGCGATGGCGACGGGCGGCCATCCGAAACTCGTGCTGCTCGACGAACCGACCAGCGGCGTCAGCAAAGACGAAAAGTTCGCCCTGATGGATACGCTGCTCGCCCCGCTTGCCCAAAGCGGCGCGGGCGTGATGTTCGTCGAGCACGACATGGAAATCGTCGAACGCTACGCCCATCGCGTAATCGCCTTCCACGAAGGACGTGTGCTGGCCGACGGCGAGCCCAAGAGCGTGCTAGCTGACGACAAAGTAAGAGCCTTCGTCACCGGTACCCCCGCAAACGCGCGCACGCGCGACGAGCGACGTTTCGATGCTATCGCTTAGCGAAGTAAGCGTAAATCTGGGTGGCGTCGAGGTTTTGCGCCGCGTCTCGCTGCTTGCCCCGCCCGGCGTGATCGTGGGAGTTGTCGGGCGAAACGGCGCCGGCAAGACCACGCTTATGCGCTCGATAATGGGGCTTCTGCCGCTGGCGGGCGGAAGGATCGAACTTGACGGCGCGCGGCTCGACCTGCTCGCGCCCCATCGACGCGCCCGGCTCGGAATCGGCTACATGCCCGAAGACCGGCGGCTCGTGCCGCAATGGACGGTTAAGGAGAATCTGATGCTGCCGCTTTGGGCGGCGGGCGAAACCACCGAGTCCTCCGAACGCTTGCAGCGCGTCTTCGAGCTCGTCGAAGAGCTCTACGCCTGGCGCGAGCGAAAGGCGCTCGAGCTCAGCGGCGGCCAGCAAAAAATCGTCGCGCTCGGCCGCGCCCTTGTATGCGCGCGCCGCCTGCTGCTTTTGGACGAACCGTTCGAAGGCGTGGCACCAGCGCTCGTCGCCCGCCTGCGCGAGCTTATCGGCAAGCTCAAACGCGAACGCGAGCTCGCCGTGCTGGTCACCGACTCGAACGACGCTCATCTAAGCGATCTCGCCGAACGGCTCTACACGATCGAGCGCGGCGCGCTAACCGAAGCGCTTTCGCCAGTAGCCAATTGTTGAGACGACTCAAAGCCGCGCCGAAAAGCCTCGTTACGATAGCGCTTAAGGTGCAAAGCTCGATTTTCTGCGTCCTTATTTTAAAAACACTGCGAAAAAAAAGCGCCCGCGCTCCATATAGAGATAAGGACGCTTTAGAAGGCGCTTGCGCCTTTTTGTCGCGACCTTTTTAAACTATCGCTTTAAGTCTTAGGGCGGGTCTGGGCGAAGATGGGCGTTTGTTCTTCGGCTTGCTGGAGTTTCGATTGGGCTGCCAGAGGCTTAGTTGTGTGCGCCGCAGCCTTTGCGCAAAAAACCTTTAAAGCGCAAAGCGCGCCGAAAGGGTCTTTGGCGGAAACGGCTAGACCTTCTCGTCCATCTCGGGCGGTAGATTTAAGCTTGCCGGCGCTTCGGGCCAGAAGTTTTCGTCCAGCACCTGCTCGAAGCTGAACGGACAGCTTGGCGGAAACACCGAAGGCGAGACTTGAGCGTCGCGCGCCACCTGCTTTACCGCGCGCCGATAGACGTCCTCGAGCGAGTTGCTCAGTGAAAGCTTAAGGCTCGGACTTTCGGCCAGCATCTCCTCCAGCAAATCGCGCGCGTTGCCGGCCGCAACCTGCCAACGATGGCGCTTCTCCTGGCGCTCGACCACCGACGGATGGTAGCCGAGCCTAAGCAGGTAGGCCACAATCGTGCGCAAGTAAGCGCGAGCCTCGCGCCGCTCACGCCGCCCCATCGCCTCGAGCTCCTGACACAGCCGCTCGATGTCCGCTTCCTCGAACTTCTGGTTCCTCAGAACTTCGACTTGCAGGTCGACCCACAAATTGAAATCCTTCTCGTAGAGCGTTGCGTCCTCGCTTTTGCCCACCTCGCGCTGCCCTCCTTTCGTCTCCTGTGGAGCAAAGAATAGCTGATTTGCCGCTTTGCCGAAACAAACTTAAAAGAGCAAGATGCCGGCGCTAGGTCAAAGAGCGCCTAATTCGACCGTTTATAATTTGCTTGCGCCTAGCGCGTACTCAAATCGCATCATATAGACGCACCTTGAGCTCCGCGCTTCAGCGTCGGGCCGCCTTCGTTCGAGCCGTCATAAGCCAAAGGCGCGAAGTCGGCTGCTTTTGACAAGCATCCTTGCGCGGTATCAGCTACTATGGCAGTATCTGCGCCGCAAATGGCGAAAACCGGGCCGCCGTAGACGCGCCGGACGCTTTTGTTTGTCGTGCGCGGCCGTGTTGCGATCGCCCTTTTATAGCGTTTTTCTGGCCTGATCCAGGCGGGTTCTGGCCCCTGGATGCGGCAATCGGCGAATTGGCGGGCGGCGCGGGTCGAAGTTTGAGTCGGCGGGCGGGCTTGGTCAAAGGTTCAAGAAGGCTGAAGCTGGCAGTTAAAGTTTGACTTTAAGGTTTTACGAAATTCGTCATTTGCATTTGCAAACCCAAAGCTTGCGACTCGTGCCATACGCAGGCGCGCGCGACGGATGGATAGTCTTGCGAGTTTTAAGGCGGACGGATACCCCGGGGCGGTCTCGCGCCGCAACTTGATCGAGTGGGGGCTTTCGCTTGCCTCTGCGCTCGCGCTCGGTCGGGCCTTGCCGTTTTTGGAGTCGCCCGCTCTGGGCGCTGAGCGCGCGCGGCTCGAGGTTGCGTACGCGGGTTCGATGGCGCCCGTGATGGAGGGGCCGCTTCTCGAGGCGGCTCGGCGCGAGCTCGGTTTTGACCTTGTCGGGCGGGCGCAAGGGTCGCTTGCCCTTGCGCGCCTTATCGTGGCAGGCGTGCTTAGTCCCGACGTGTTTGTCACCGTCACGGCGCGCCCGGCAGAGCTCGTGCTCGAGGCCGGCAAGGCCGATTGCGCCTATCCGTTCGCGCGCACCGAGCTGGTTATCGCCTACAGCCCCAGAAGCCGGTTTCGGCGCGCGCTCGACGACGCCGCCAAGGCAGAAGTTAGCGCCGGCGCTTGGCGCAACGTGCTTACTCAAGCGGGCTTTCGCTTCGGGCGCACCGACCCTCGCGTCGACCCGCTGGGGCTGAATATTATTTTTGCGATGGAGCTTGCGGCGCGTTACTACCATGACGTCGAGCTCGTTCGGCGCGTGCTCGGTGAACCGTTGAATCCGGCCCAGATTTTTTCCGAGCCCGAGCTCATGGCACGCCTCGAGGCCGGCCAGCTCGACGCAAGCGCGGCCTACCTTACCCAGCCGCTCGCCTTCAAGCTTCCGTATATCGCGCTTGCGCGCGAAGTGAACCTTGGCGACGAGCAAATGTTCGACTTCTATCGCCAGGTCTCGGTCGAGCTCGAGGGCAAAACGTACCGGCCCGAGCCGCTTCTGTTCTACGCGCTGGCGCTAAAGCCCTCGGCGCAAGCGGCGGCGGCTTCGCGCTTTGTGCGATGGCTTTTGGGCGAGCAGGCGCGGGCGATCTTCGAGCGCTACGGCTATCGAAGCGTCGCGCGCAAGACGGTTTTGTGCCGACGGCGCTGAAGGTGTTGGGCGGGGATGGGAGAGCGATGGGGCTTTTATTGGCGCGCGCGGTGAGCTTTTGCCGGGCCGTGACGACAAGGCCGCTTGTGGCGCGCCTTTTGATGGCGCTTTTCGTTGCGGCGCTGCTCTATCCGCTTACGGGGCTTGCGATGCCGGTGGGGCCGTGGCGATGGGACCATGAGATGGGCGCGAGCACGCTTGCGGCGGTCAAGGTCTCGCTCGGCCTGACCACGCTCGCGCTGCTTATCGTGATCGCGCTCGGTACGCCGGCGGCCTACTATCTGGCGCGCCTTTCGGGGCTCGAGCGCGCGGTGTTCGAGGGCGCGATAATCGTGTCGGTGCTGATGCCGCCTTTGGCGCTGGGGCTTTTGCTCTCGCTCTCCTTCGGCCCCACAAGCCCGCTCGGCGCCTATCTGCTGCGGCTGGGTGTGGCCACCAGCAACAGCCCGACCTCGTTCGTCCTGACCCAGGTGTACGTGGCGATGGGCTACTACGTTATCGCCGCGCGCGCCGCCTTTGCTGCCGTGCCGCGCGAGCTCGAGATGGTGGCCGGGCTTCTGGGGCAGAGACCGCTCGCCGTCTTTGCGCGCGTCACCTTTCCGCTTGCGCGCCTGGGTCTGGCTGCGGCGGCCAGTATCGCCTGGGTGCGCGCACTCGGCGAGTTCGGCGCGGTAATCGTGACTTCGTACTATCCAGCGGGAATCCCAGTTCGCATATGGATCGACCTTCAGCAGGCGGGATTGCCCGCCGTGATGCCGCTGCTTTTGGTCTTCCTTGTGAGCGCCTTGCCGCTGCCCTGGTTAATCCATATGCTTGCGCACCGAGATGGGGCTCTCGATGCTTAAGGCGCACGTGGTAAAGCGCCGGCGCGAGTTTACCGTAGACGTGACCCTTACGCTCGAGCGCGCCGAGCGCCTTGCGCTTTTCGGCCCCTCGGCCGCCGGCAAAAGCACGGTGCTTTCGTGTATCGCCGGCTTCGAGACGCCCGACGGCGGCGAGATCGTGCTCGACGGCCAGGTGCTCTTTCCGCCTCCCGCACCGCTCTACCGCCGCCCGCTCGCCTACCTGACGCAGAAAGACCTCCTGTTTCCCCATCTGACGGTCGGCCAAAACGTATGCTTCGGCTTAAACGGCCGGTCGCCAGGTTTGAGCGGCGCGAGCGCAGACGAGCTTGCCCGATGGATCGCCGAACTCAAGGAAAAACTCAAGCTCGAGCCGATCTGGAACGTGCCCGCGCGCGCCGTCTCGGGCGGACAGGCGCGCCGCGTCGCGCTTGCCCGGATGCTTGCGCGAAGGCCGCCCGTGCTGCTTTTGGACGAGCCGTTCGCCTCGCTCGACAAGAACTTGACGCTCGAGCTGGTCGAAACCCTGCTCGAATGGCATCGCACGCTCGCCTTCGCCCTTATCGCCGCCGACCATCGAAGCGACGTGCTAAAGCTGCTCTGCCCGAAGGTCGCTGCGATCGAGCGCGGCAGAATCGTGCAGTTGGGCCGCTGGGAGGAACTGAAAAACTTTCCTGCCACACCCGTGCTCGCCCGCCTGCTGAGCTGACGACCGGCGCGCCGCTCGACCCGTCGCGCTTGGCTTAATTTTCGCCCAAGCCTGCAAGCGCCTCGTTTTTAGAGCGCATACCGGCGGCGTAAAATTTATCCGGTAGACACCTGGCAAGATACGACGACTGGCGGGGCCGAGCGCCGCAACTCAAGCCTTGCGCAGAGCCCAAGCCGAAGCTTTCGGTGCGCGCTTCTCTTAGCCCGTGCGTGCGAGTTACTCGCGCTTGGCCTGTTCGCGCTCCAAGCCTCGTTGGTGCTTGCGCCTGAGTTTGCCTACCTGCTCGATCGACAGGGGCGCGAAATCCGCGTCTACGATCTTGCGGTCGTGCGGCCGAGCTCGCTGGCTTTCGATATTTTAAGGATTTTGCCCTGGGGCAAAGGCGACGATCCGTAAGCTGCTGTATGGAGAGGGCGACGCGCCGTAAGCTCGAGAGAGGGTCAAGCTCGTCGGGCTAGCCCGTTGAATTGAAGGGCGCGGGCCTACTTGCCGACCGAGCAAGAGCCCCGGCCCGGCTCGGAAAGTAACGGCGTAGAAACGATCGAGCGACGGGCGTTGTCGCCGTGCGAGCTACAGCTGCGGTTCGGCTCGAAACAACGATGAAGATTCTGCCTCGTCGTAGACCGGCCGAAAGCCGCGGCCCGGTTCCTTATCGGGTCCCGTACCTATATAAAATTAGGTTAGAAGGTGTATGCGCCCAGCCGTTAGAGTGTCGGCGAGGATGGAGGCCAGCGGGAAGAGTCGCGCGCGCAACTTCCAACGAAAGCGCCGGCTTTTGCCCGACGCATTTATCTATGCGCTCGTTCTGCTCGTGGCAGGAGCGCTTGCGGCAAGCGCCGGCGGATGTCGCGGCGGCCGAAACGCCGACGAGCAGCGAAGCGCCTCGTCGGGGCTTGCTCCGGGCGTCTATCCGGTCAAGCTCGATACCGACTGCCTGCCCGACGTAACGCTTACCGACGCAAGCGGAAGGGCCGTTTCGCTCGCCTCGCTTCGGGGAAAGTACGTGCTCGTGGATTTTATCTACACGTCGTGTCCCGGGCCGTGCGAGCTTATGACGGCGCGAATCGCCAAGGCCGTGCCCGAGCTCGGCGACAAGCTTGGGCGCTCGGTCGAGATCGTCTCGATCACGCTCGACCCGGAGCGCGACGACCCCAAGCGGATGCTCGATTTTGCTCGCGAGCAAGGAGCGCTCGTTCCCGGATGGCTTTTCCTTACCGGCGCGCCGGAAAAGATAGAGTCGGTGATGCGGCGCTTTAAGCTCGAGCGCCGGCGCGAGGCCGACGGCTCGATCGACCATATCACGATTCTCTACCTGCTGGGTCCCGACGGCCGCCCGGTCAGGATGTACGACCCGGCAACGGTTACGCCCAAATCACTCGCCGCCGATATCGGCGCGCTTGCGGCCTCGCTGAACGGCTAGGCACAAAAAGCCCGTCCGTCCGCGTGCGGGCGTCAGCCGTATTGGTTCACATTTGCTAGGTTCACCTAGAACCCGTCCGTCCGCGTGCTGGCGTGACACACGCGCAAGCCTCGTCGAGGCCTGGCGCAACCGAGCTCCTCCGCGCGCGTGTGCGGACGTGCCGTATTCGTCTTCACGGCCTCGTCGACGACGCAAGCCCCTGCGTGCGCATGTGCGGACGTGCCGCTTTCCGCTCAAGCCCTTGCGTCCGCGCCGTAAAGCGCCGGCTCCGATCGCCGCGCCCCGCCTCCCACCCGTTTTTTCCTTTCGCGCATCCAAGGCGAAGACGCCCTCGCGCAGGCACCTGCGCTCTCTTGCTCGACCGGCCGTCATTTCTTGCGCTAGAACGGCCATCGCCAGTTGGCCGTCTCGGGCTTGTCGACGCCGTGCTCGAGCGCGTACTCCAGATGGTCGACGATCTGGTCCTTTAGCCAATCCTTGAGCCGCGCGCACGAGTTTCTGGCCCACGGCACGCGGTCGATTATGTCGTTGGCCAGATTGAAGCGGTCGATCTGGTTTGCGATCGCGAGCTGGAGCGGGGTGTTGATCGAGCCGATCTCCTTGTAGCCGCGCACGTGGAGGTTACGATGGTTGGTGCGCCGGTAGGTGAGCTTGTGGATGAGGTAAGGGTAGCCGTGGAAGTTGAAGACGATCGGCTTGTCCACGGTGAACAGCCCGTCGAAGTCGCGGTCGGAAAGGCCATGGGGATGTTCGCTTGCGGGCGTAAGCTTGAAGAGATCGACTACGTTGATAAAGCGCAGCCGAAGCTCGGGCAGATGCTCGCGCAGGATCGCAGCCGCGGCCAGCGCCTCCTGCGTGGCGACGTCGCCGGCGCAGGCCAGCACGACGTCGGGCTCGTGACCCTCGTCGTTGCTCGCCCATTGCCAGAGCCCGATTCCCTTGGCGCAATGGCGTGCCGCCTCGTCGATCGGAAGGTACTGCAGATGGGGCTGCTTGTCGGCCACGATCACGTTGACGTAGCCCGTGCTGCGAAGGCAATGGTCGGCCACGCTCAAAAGACAGTTGGCGTCGGGCGGAAGATAGATGCGCACGACCGCGGGCGCTTTGTTGGTGATAACGTCGATAAAGCCCGGGTCCTGATGGGTAAAGCCGTTGTGGTCCTGGCGCCATACGGTGGAGCTAAGAAGAATGTTGAGCGAGGATATCGGCGCGCGCCACGGAATCTCGCGACATTTCTCGAGCCATTTGGCGTGCTGATTCACCATCGAGTCGATCACGTGCGCGAACGCCTCGTAAGTCGAGATAAAACCGTGACGTCCGGTAAGCAGGTAGCCTTCGAGCCATCCTTCGAGCGTATGCTCCGACAGCATCTCCATCACGCGCCCATCAGGGGCAAGCTCGCCACCGTCGGCGTCTTCGGGCCTGAACTCGCCGAGCCACGTCTTCTTGCTCGCCTCGTAGACCGCCTGAAGCCGGTTTGAGGCGGTCTCGTCCGGGCCGAAAAGCCGGAAGTTGTCCGGATTTAGCCGCATCACGTCGCGCAAAAAAGTTCCCAAAACGTACGTGTTTTCGGCCGTCGTGCCGGCGCGCCGCTCGACCGCCACGGCGTAGCGGCGATAGTCGGGAAGCTTGAGCGGCCGGCGCAGAAGGCCGCCGTTGGCATGGGGATTCGCACTCATCCGCCGCTTCCCGGTCGGGGCAAGCGCTTTGAGCTCCGGCTTGAGCCGGCCACGTTCGTCGAACAGCTGTTCGGGCCGATAGCTCTTCATCCAGCGCTCGAGCAGCGCGAGATGGGCGGGATTGCTCGCCGGGTCCGGAATCGGCACCTGATGGGCGCGCCAGAAGCCCTCGACCTTGTGGCCGTCGACCTCCTTCGGCCCGGTCCATCCCTTGGGCGTGCGCAGAATCACCGCCGGCCATCGCGGGCGCTCTGGCTTGCCGCCTGTGCGCGCCCGCCTCTGGATGGAGCGAATTTCGTTTACGCAATGCTCGAGCACGGCCGCCATCCGCTGATGCACCGCGCGCGGCTCCTCGCCCTCGACCACGTACGGCGCCCATCCGTAGCCGTAGAGCAGCGCCAAAAGCTCGTCCTGGGGAATACGCGCCAGCACGGTCGGGTTGGCGATCTTGTAGCCGTTGAGATGGAGAATCGGCAGCACCGCGCCGTCGCGAATCGGGTTTAGGAACTTGTTCGAATGCCACGACGTGGCAAGCGGCCCGGTCTCGGCCTCGCCGTCGCCCACCACGGCTACCACCAAAAGGTCGGGATTGTCGAACGCCGCGCCGAAGGCATGGGACAAGCTGTAGCCGAGCTCGCCCCCTTCGTGAATCGAGCCGGGAAGCTCGGGCGTGCAATGGCTGCCCACGCCGCCGGGCGCGGAGAACAGCCGAAACAGCCGCGCCATCCCCTCCTCGTCCTCGCTGCGGTCGGGGTACACCTCCGAATAAACGCCCTCCAGATAGGCGTTCGCGATCGAGGCCGGCGCCCCATGGCCGGGACCCGCGATATAAAGCGCGTTTAGGTCGTACTTCTTGATAAGCCGGTTCATGTGCACCCAGACGAAGTTCTGCCCAGGGTCTGAGCCCCAATGGCCCAAGAGGCGGCGCTTGATATGCTCGGGCTTGAGCGGCTGTCTCAGCAGCGGATTGTCCCTCAAGTACAGCATCCCGACGCACAGATAGTTCGCCGCGCGCCAATAAGCGTCGATCGCATCGAGCTCGTCGTCAGAAAGCGGAGCCTCGGAAACCGACAATGCTGCCTCCCAAGGAGCGCTTGCCGTCATCGCCCTCGACCTCCTTCTTTAAGTTTCGCCTTTTCTTGCGGCGCGGAAAGTCTTGCGCTCCACCTCACGAAGCGCCCGCTGCCTTGAGCCCCATATCACGAAAAAACCTTACACGTTGGAGTGCCGGCGCACAAAACGCAAGGCTCTGCTCCGACCGTAAGGGCACGTCGCGCTTTGTCGGACTTGTATTTTGCGCCTTCGAGCTGTTTTGGCACGGCTTTTTAAGACTTACGCTTTTTGGCGCAACCGATGTCTGCGATGGGCGAGATGGGGTAAGCGCGTGCAAATCATGCCGCTTAGGTTTCGGTGAAAAGGCGAATTTGGGTTGCCCACCCGCGCTTGGCAAGCAGAGAATTTCTTGACAGGTTTTGCGGTCTGTGTTAAACCGCGAATCAAACCTTGCGGGGGTCTTTCGTTCTAGAAAAATTCAGCCTGGGTTTTTGGAGCGAAGGCGCGGCTAGTAAGCTTTTTTGCTTCGGGTAGGGCTTCTGCGTTTGGGCGCAGGTTTTATACCTTGCTTGCGCTTGCGCGCAGTTTTAAGGCCAAGCCGTGGTCGAGCGCACAGAGGAAGCAGAGGAAGTAGAGCTTTTGATTTTGCACTGGAAACCGTCGCCTCTTTTGCCAGGTCCAAAGAAAAAAGCAAGGCTGGAAGAAAAAACTAAATGGGGGATTCACATGCGTATGAGTAAAGGCAGCAAGTATTGGCGCTTTGCGCCCGTATTTTTGGCGCTCTGCTTTCTGAGCCTGGGTGTCGTGGGGCGAACGCTCGATGCCTGGGCGCAGAACCGCGACTGGCCGTACCATGGGGGAGACCAGGCAAATACGCGCTACAGCCCGCTCGACCAGATCAACACCGACAACGTCAAGGACCTGCGCGTGGTTTACTCGCTCCAGCTCGGCGCGCTTCGCGCCAACGAGGATTCGCCGATCGTGGTCGGCGACACGATGTACGTTGCGAGCTCGTGGGGACCTAAGTACGTCTACGCGATCGACGCGCGCACGGGAGCGCGCAAATGGGTGTACGAAAGCGGCGTGCCGGAGGACGTGATTCAGTACGCGTGCTGCGATGTCGACACGCGCGGCGTGGCTTACGCCAACGGCAAGATCTTCTTCGGCCAGCTCAACGGCTACCTGGTGGCGCTCAACGCCGAGACCGGCAAGCCGATCTGGAAGACGAAAGTGGTCGACTACAAGGAAGGCAAGGTTATAACCTCGCCGCCGCTGGTGGTCGACAATAAAGTGATTACCGGCTTTGCCGGCGGCGAGTACGGCGTGCGCGGCGCGCTGCAGGCCTACGACGCCGACACCGGCAAGCTTATCTGGCGCACCTACACCGTGCCTGGCCCGGGCGAGCCCGGCAACGACACCTGGAAGGGCGACAGCTGGAAACACGGTGGTGCCTCGACCTGGCTTTACGGCTCGTACGACCCCGACCTCCATATCGTGTACTGGGGCACGAGCAATCCCGGCCCGTGGAATACGTCGGTGCGCGGCCCGGGAACCTCTGACTACGGCCGCTTCACCAACCTCTACTCCTCCAGCGTGCTCGCGCTCAACCCCGACGACGGCAAAATCCTCTGGCATATCCAGTACACGCCCCATGACGCCTGGGACTACGACGGCGTCAACGAGTCGGTCCTGACCGACCTTACGATCAACGGCGAGAAGGTGCCGGTGCTGCTCCATGCCGACCGCAACGGCTTCTTCTACGTCGCCAACCGCAAAACCGGCAAGCTTATCTCGGCCCGGCCTTACGTCTACGTCAACTGGGCCGAAGGTATCGACCTCAAGACCGGCCGCCCAATAGAAATCTCCGAAAAGCGCCCCTCGATGACCCATAAAGCGACCGACATCTGCCCGAGCCTCTTCGGCGGCAAGGATTGGCAGCCGATGACCTATGACCAGCAAACCGGTCTCGTCTACATGAGCACCAACAACATGTGCATGAATATGAAGGACGTCGAAGTGGATTACCATCAGGGGATGTTCTACCTTGGTAACGACTTCGAGATTATTCGCGGCCACGGCGACTACTTGGGGCGGCTTGTCGCTTGGGACCCGGTCAACCAGAAAGAAGTATGGGGAATAAACGAGCGCTTCCCGTACAATGGCGGAGTTATCTCGACCGGCGGTGGCCTGGTGTTCTACGGCACCTTTGACGGCTACTTTAGAGCGGTCGACGCCCGGTCGGGCAAGATCCTGTGGGAGTTCGCCCCTGGCTCCGGAATCAACGCCGCGCCTATAACGTACATGATCGACGGCAAGCAGTACGTCGCGGTGGTAATCGGCCGTCCCCAGAGCGCGCCGAGCTTCATGGGCGAAATCGGCAAGGAGATGCTGGCCGCAACGCCGCAGGGTGGCGCACTTTTCGTCTTCGCTTTAGCCCATTGAGCCTTCCTCCCGTTCGCGCAGAAAGGGGGTGCTCCTGGTATCTTCTCCGCCGGAGCGCCCCCTCGTTTCTTACTCTAACGAGGCTTTGGCTTTATTGAGGCGCTGGCAGCGCCGGCGCTTGCGTCGTAAGCCCGTCGCCCTCGATTCTTTACCCGGCCGGAGCTCCGTGTGCAGACTCTTGGCTTGCGCTCGAGCGCAAAAGCATGCCCTCGGTCCTTGCCCCGCTAATGTCGACAATATGGCTTTTCAGTTCCGCTCTTGGCGCTAGCGCACGTGCCCTATTTGGCAACATAAAAGCTCGTGCGCACCCGTAGCTGCCGTCTATGTATGTGCCAATCTTGGACCGGCGCGGCCCGCAAAGGCGATATCTCGTCTTGCGGGCAGCCGAGGAAGCGAAGTTGCGGCTAAAAAGACGGCCGGGCTGCTTATCACTATGGATGGGAGTCGGGGGGAACTCACATCCGAAGCAGCCCGGCCCGTTGGGAGGACAGGCGCTGCTCAGGAGAGGGGCAGCGCTACTTAGTGGAGGAAGCAAAAACGATGCCTATTATGCCGGCCTCTTTATCGAGCATACCCTAGCAAACCTAGGTCAGCAACGTAGCAAATTGCGAGCCATCGAGGGAAATTTTGCCGGGCTGCCTTGAAACGAGCTCGGGTGGGGGGACAGCCCGTGCTCTCAGCAGCCCGGCCCGCTCGGGAGGAGGGATGTTGCCAAAAGGAGGAGGGAGCAACATCCAGCGTCCTCTGCGGAAGCTTTTGTCGACACTGTAGCCGAGGCGAGCAAGGCTCACGCCCGGACGCGGGCTTGGAGCGATGCTCGCCCTATGCGCGGCGCTATCGAGGGGGGTGAGACAGCCGGGCCACCTCAGGCGAGTGTGGGTGGGGGGGAGCCCACACTCTCGGCAGCCCGGCCTTGCTTGGGGGACAGGCGCTGCTTTGGGGGAGGGAACAGCGCCACGAACTATCAATAGCAATCGCGATGCCAACTGCGAAACCCTCGAAATACTTAGCTTTTCAGCCCACCCAACCTATCGCAATTTGCAAAATGAGAATCAGCAACCAGAGATAAACCGCACGGATCGCCAAAAAATGCCCAACTCCGCGCACTTTCGCGCTTTGCAAAACGCCTTTCGCACCCTTCCAGCCATCCTTCTGCGCCTCTGCACCCTTCGATAGCTACTGACGTACTCACCGCGCGATACGTCGCCGTTTTACTCACCTGCATGTATAAGAGGCATTCAAGTGCTACCCGGATGACACCTGGGCCCAAGGCTGTGACAAACCCTTGCCGCTATCAGCAAGCCTCGGGTCTTCCAGCCGGTTTGCGGCAAACTTCCCGCCTCGTCCGTGCTCTACGTCCGTCCACAGCTCGAAGTTGCCTGGCGCAAGTCTTGCTGTAAGCCCGATTCGCCAAAGAGACTTTGTTCCCGACTTATTTGACTTGAACGGTCGCCTATGTATTCATCCTCGGCGTGGATGTCCGACGATTCTTACGCAATGCGTGCTTTGGTACGCATAATAGTGTTACGTTTTGCAACTTGGTAAGGTCGATGGTACGAGCAGAGCTGGCAGAAGATGGGCAAGTTTCGAGGTTTTAGGCCACTTGAGGTTGAAGAAATTACATAAAAAGATGGAGACTTTAGCCTGCACAAGATGGAAGAATTACGCCGTACAGGCTCGAGTCCGCCTATTGGGGGAGGAACTCTGTGATGGCGCGAATTTGGAACAGACGGTTTTATTTAAGGCCAGTAGTTGCGCTCACGCCAGCTCTGGGCGTGGTATTGGCGATCCTGGCAACCCACGGTGCTGGATGTGGCGGCGGCGGCGGTTCAAGCACACCCGGCAGCGGCACGGTTACGACGAATATCAGCGACCCGGCGCCTCAATGCACCGCACCGAACGGTCCCTACGAGCACGTGTGGGTTACGATCGCGGGCGTCGAAGCGGCAATCAGCAGCGACGCGAACGCCGGGTTCGTAAACCTCACGCCTAATCTTTCGGTGACCAATCCGATTCAGGTCGATCTCCTCTCAGCGCCCAATACCGAGTGCGTTCTTGCCACGCTCGGCCAGACAAGCGGCCTTCCGCCTGGAAAGTACGAGCAGATTAGGCTTATTCTCGTGGCCAACAACACTCCGGGTGTCACGCTTACGCCCAACCAATGTGTCGCCGCTGGCTCGGAGGTCTACAACTGCGTAGAGACGGCAGGCACCAGTTCGAACTACCACCCGCTGGATACGCCGAGCGCCTCCCAAACTGGTATCAAGATTCCGCCGGGCCAAATCGCGAACGGAGGAATCACGGTAAGCGCGGGGCAGGGCGTCGATATCGATATCGACTTCAATGCCTGTGCCTCGGTGGTAACCGCGGGTAAGAGCGGAAAGTTTATCCTCAAACCGACGCTTCGAGCCTCCGAACTTGGCGTAAATCCTCTTATCGCGGGCACGATCGTAATCGGGCAGTCGGCCGGACCTGGCCAGCCTGTAACCGTGCCCACGCCGTCGTCGGCCTATACCGTTGCGGGCGCAAGCGTATGGCTCGAGCAGGAGCCGTCCGCGCCCAACGCAGCGCTCGGAACTCCTGCGCCCGCCTCTGGGGCGACTCCCACCGAGTCGGTTTCGCAACTTGTGATGGCTACGGTTAGCGACGCGAACGGCAATTTCGAGTTCTGCCCTGTAGGCCCCGGAACCTACGATATCGTGGTCGACGCGCCTCAGCTTTCCTCGGCTAATCCCAATCCGGGCGGCCCGACCATTTTAAGCGGCGTTCAAGTCGGTCCCACCGGCGGCGCAAGCGGGCTTGTGATTCCGCTTCTGCCCCAGCCTTCGCCGGCGGCCACTGGTACACCGCTTTGGGCACAGATGGCCGGCGAGGTAAGCACCCAGAACTCTCCTTCGACCTCGGGCGATTTCGTGCGCCTGAACGCCGCCGTATCGTTTACGCCGGGCGCAAGCGCCACGCCCGTTCTTGCGCCGGTTCCGCTTATCGTTCCTCCTACTGGCACGCCTGGCGGCACGCTTCCGCCCTCGGGCCTGGTAATCACGAGCCCGAGCCCCGATACGACGAATTGTCCGTCGGTATCGTCGGTCGCATGTCCTTCGGGTGCGAATTGCGCCTGCTTTACGCTGGCCGTACCGGCGTCACCACCGGTGGTTGGTCTCGCCAGCCAAACGAATACCACGTTTACGCAGTCGAGCTCGAATACTGCGGATTTCTCGCTTACGGCCGTGGCGTTGAGCATGAGCACGCAGCAGCCGGTTTGCTCGCCCTCGATGCTTTTTGCAAATCCGGTCACTGTGCAGGGTGGCGGCGTAGTCACCCCGCTTGGGAATATCGCCGGTGGAGTTCCGGCGCTTGAATTTCTCGGATGCGACTGACCCGGCCGTCAAGGCATAGTTTGCGCTTGCGATGAGATTTCACGCGGGCGGCGGTGGGCGCTTTTCGCCCCCGCCGTATCCCGCGGCTCGCTTAGCCTTCTTCGGGCGACGCCCCTTTAAGCCTAATTTCGACCGCGAGGTCGCGCTTAGCCGTTTAGCCGGCATGCCCGCTTTGCGTCGCATGCCGCGCAGCAACAATAATGTTTGTTGAGAGATGGCCGGCGCGAAGACAGCGGCCTTCTCCCAGCGATTGAGGCAGCGTTTTAGTTGCGCTTGTTCATAGGTTAAGAGGAGCTAAGGCGATGGCGGATCGGCAGAGGGATACGGCGGGGCGTCCGACGATGGCGATACTGGTCGGCGGCGGGCCGGCACCGGGGATAAACGGCGTTATCGCCTCGGCGACGATCGAGGCGATAAACTCGGGTCTTCGCGTGATCGGGCTGCTCGACGGCTACCGGTGGATCGCACGGGGCGACTGTTCGCACGTAGTCGAGCTCAGAATCGAAGACGTAAGCCGAATCCATCTGACCGGCGGCTCGCTTCTGCGCACCTCGCGCACCAATCCGGCCCAGGACGAGCGAAGCCTTAGCCTTGCGGTCGAGGCGCTCGATCAGCTCGGCGTGCGCTACCTTCTGTGTATCGGGGGCGACGACACGACCTACGCCGCGGCCAAGATCGCCGAGCGCGCCGGCGGCCGGATAAGCGTGGCCACGGTGCCCAAGACGATCGACAACGACCTGCCCTTGCCGCAAAACGCGCCCACCTTCGGCTTCGAGACCGCGCGCTCGGTCGGTGCCGCGGTGGTCGAGGCGCTGATGGAGGACGCGCGCACCACGGGGCGATGGTACCTGGTGGTGACGATGGGGCGAAGGTCGGGCGCGCTCGCGCTCGGAATCGGCAAGGCCGCCGGTACTACGCTTACCGTGATTCCCGAGGAGTTCCGCGAAGAAAAGCTGCCGTTCTCCCATATCGTCGATACGATCGCCGGCGCGATTATCAAGCGCAAAGCCTTCGATCGCGACTACGGCGTGGCGCTCGTGGCCGAAGGCGTGGCCGAGCGGCTCGACCCGGCCTCGCTCGACCTGCACGCGATACCTGCGCTGGCCGGCGTCGAGCGCGACGCCTACGGCCATCCCCGGCTAGCCGATATCCCCTTGGGACAGCTTTTGCGCGAAAAGCTTCGCTTGACGCTCAAGGAGCTCGGCGTCGAGGCAACCGTAATCCATAAAGACGTCGGCTATGAGCTGCGATGCGCCAAGCCGGTCGCTTTCGATATCGAGTACACGCGTACGCTCGGCTACGGCGCCGTGCGCTATCTCTTGAGCGGGGGCTCGGGCGCGCTTATCGCGATCGCCGACGGGCGCGTAACTCCGCTAAGGCTCGAAGAATTGCTCGACAAAGACACCGGTCGGGTGCGCACGCGTTTGGTCGACGTAAGCACCGAGGCCTACCAGGTTGCGCGCTCCTACATGATACGGCTTGAACGGCGCGACTTCGAAGAGCCGATGCTGTCGCGGCTTGCCAGCATGACCAAACTCTCGCCCGAGGCCTTCAAGCAGCGCTTTTTGCCCGTGGTCGAGCTTACTACGCCCGAGCTTCCGGCGCGTCAGACGTACCATCCGGATTGAGCGCCGGCTCTGCCTGAGCGCACCGCTTAACTCGGCGGCGAGACGTGCGTTTTAGGACGCCCTGGGCAGGACGAGGCGCGCTTGTCGGCAACGCCGAAGACCACGAGAATCGCTCGCGCTACGCTTTGTCCGTGCGCGCCGCCGCTCTCGATCCGACCGGCGTCAGCGCATTTGAGGCGCAAGCTTTGCCGGCATCAGCGTAAACGGCGCAACTGTCGCGTCGGGCTCCTCCAGACTCGGCATCACGGCCGCAAAGCCCGTGCGCGAGCTTCCCTGGCGCAACAGATGGCACGCGGCCAGGTAGCCGTTTTCGTTGGTGAACAAAACGTCGGCAGCGCTCATCCAGGCGCCGCTCGTGAGGTTTAGGTTGAAGGTCAGCGGATTGCCGAACATAAAGCCGCTGGCCGCGTCGCCGGCGTTGTTGAGCACGAGGTTGAAGGAGCCGAAGCTGTCGACCTTGCCGGCGCTGATGCTCGTGATGGTGGGCGGAAGTTCGCTGACCGTGACCGCGCCGTTGACGTTGAGCGCAAGCACGTCGTCGCCCAGCGCCGTGTAGCCTAGCTCGAGCGTAAGCGTGATAATAGCCGTGTGCGCCGTCGGCCGGTCGACGAGCAGCATCGCAAACGGCCCCTGGCCAATAGCGCTTTTGCTGGCAACGCTCATATGGTAGTGAGCATGTCCGCCGCGGCCGGGCCGGCTAATGCCAAAGCGGCTCCTATCGCCAAGACGAAGACCCGCGCAGCGCTCGCGCGCAAGCCGAAACGCGCGCCTTGCGCCCTCTCTCGCCGCATCATCGCGATCCTCGCTCGCGCAACACTCGGCTGACTAGCTTAGCGCAATCGCCGACCGCCCTTAAACGCGCCGATTAGTTTGCATCAAAGCCCACTCCGGCGCAGAATCGAGCTCGAATCGATACTTTCAAACGTTCGGGGGTCGCGCTCAACGAAACGAGTATCGGGGGGTAAGCCGAGGCCGCGGGCGCAAGCGCGCGTTCGCCGACCGCAGGCCGGTGCGTTGGGCGTGCACAAGTGTAACCGAGTCGGGCGTGCGCGAGTGTAACGAAATTTTCTCTAAAGGATCATCGCTTGGATGGAATTTCGTCATACTTAAGAAACGTCCTTGCGCTAACTAAGCGCTCCAGATCTAACGGCGGCGCGCGCGCCAGCTTTTGCGCGTCCCTGGGGCGTCAGCGCGCCGGCCGCAGTTTGTATCGAACACACATTTATTTCCCGGTCCGCCGGGGTGGAGAGGAGGAGATAAACTTATGGAGCGAAAAGTTAGGCGCAAGCGTAGGCTTAGCAGCCTGACATGGATCGTCGGCGCAGCAGCGGCAGCCGCGCTCGCGATGCCGCCTCTGGCGCGCAGCGTGAACAACGGCGACCGCGGCTCTAACTGGGTGGCGAGGATAACCGGAGCGCTGCACGCGAGCATCAAAGTGCCGCCGGTCACCGCGCCCGTCCTGCCCGACTTTGGCGACCGGCTTACGGCAACGCCGATCAAGCATGTGATTATCGTTATCGGCGAGAACCGAAGCTTCGACAATCTGTTCGCTACCTACACGCCGCCCAACGGGCAACAGATCTGGAATTTGCTGTCGGAGAAGATCGTCAACGCCGACGGCAGTCCCGGTCCGAATTACGCCCGCGCCGAGCAGTATCAGGCAAGCGACACCGAGACGTTCGAGCTCACGCCGGCCAAGAGCGACTTCTATCCTGCGCTGCCGCAGCCCAACACTACTTACGCGCCGACGACGTCGTGGGTGACCTCGTCGAGCCCGCAGTATCCGGAGCTGGGCCTTTTCCCGGACGGGCAGGAGCTGCTTTTGATCGGCGGCACCGGGCTTGGCAACGACGTTCCCGACACGCGCTTTCCGGCTAATCTTCCGCCCGGGCCCTTCCAGATAACCCAGTACGTGCCGTACAGCGCGTATACGGGCGACCCGGTCCATCGCTTCTTCCAGATGTGGCAACAATCCGACTGTGGGGCGGCGAACTTCGCGCCGGCAAATCCCAGCGGATGCCTGCACGACCTCTACGCGTACGTCGCGGTCACGATCGGCACCGGCAGCAACGGCTTTCCGCCGCCGTCTCCGTTTACGCTCGAGTCGACCGATCAGGGTGGCGTGCAGATGGGGTTCTACAACATGGCCACGGGCGACGCGCCGTATTTCGCAAGCCTCGCTAACCAGTACGCGATCTCCGACAACTACCATCAGGCGATCATGGGCGGCACCGGCGCCAACCACATCGCGATCGGCACCGGCACCGAGCTTTTCTACAGCGACGCGCACTTCGCGCCCGCCACGCCGCCCGACCACGAGATCGAAAATCCCAACCCGTATCCGGGCAGCAACAACTGGTATACGGAGGACGGCTATGGAGTGGACGGCGATATCGGCGGCGGCAGCTACCTCAACTGTGCCGACGCTTCGGCGCCCGGCGTAGCTCCGATTCTCGACTACCTGGCAAAGCTGCCGTACGCGCCTAATCCGCGATGCGAACCGGGGCACTACTATTTGGTCAACAACTACAACCCGGGCTTCCATCGCGACGGCACGCCGTACACCTCGGGCTTCTTCGTTCCGCCCTCGAAGGTGCGCACGATCGGCGAAGCACTCTCCGAGCGCCACATCTCGTGGGCTTACTACGGCGAGGGGTTTCACGCCGACACGCCGCGCACCGACCTTTACTGCAACATCTGTAACCCGTTCCAGTACTCGGCGACGATCATGACCAATCCGGCGCTGCGCGCACATATCCAGGGTCTGTCGGACTTTTACGCCGCCGTGCAATCGGGCAAGCTGCCCGCGGTCTCGTACGTCAAGCCCGACGGTTTGCTCGACGGCCATCCGGCCTCCAGCAAGCCGGATTTGTTCGAAGGCTTCGTGCAGAAGCTGGTAGACGCGGTGCAGGCCAAGCCCGAGCTATGGCGCGAGACGGTGATCTTCGTCACCTTCGACGAAAGCGGCGGCTATTACGACTCGGGCTATATCCAGCCGCTCGACTTTTTCGGCGACGGCCCGCGTGTCCCACTTGTGGCGATCTCGCCCTACGCCAAGCCGGGTTTCGTCGACCACGACTACGCCGACCACGTCTCGCTGCTCAAGTTTATCGAGGCCAACTGGCACCTGCCGCCGCTAAGCGCGATAAGCCGCGACAGTCTGCCGAATCCCCAGGTCAGACCGGGCGCGCCTTACTTCCCGGTAAACGCGCCCGCGATAAGCGATCTGATGTCGATGTTCGACTTTAGCCGCAGGCCCCAGTTCGATTTCTAGTCCCGTCCTGGCGCAGTTCTCCTGGCGCCGACGGACGGGGGCGCCTCGAGGCCTGCGCTTTGCCGCTGCGCCTGCTGCGCCGCTTCGCGGCGCGGCAGGCGCCCCATCACGCTTATGCCTCGTCTTTCCCTCGCGACGCTCTTTCCCCGCGACGTCGCAAGCGCCGCTTGTCCGCACGCGCCTTGTTTGGGGGCGCGCTCAAGGAAACGAGTATCGCGGGGGAACCGAGGCTGCGGGCGCAAGCGCGCGTTCGCCGATCGGAGGCCAGCTCATTTGGTGGAAGTGGGTGCTTAGCGCAGCGATATTCGCTCTGGCTTTTGCCAGCCGGCGCTTTTTGCGCGGGCGCGCACAGAGTCAGGGCGGATCGAGCAGGCCGCAAAGCTGTTTCCATGCCGCGCGCAAGCCGGTGCGCCCGTAGCGGGCGCTGAAAGTTTCGGCGACGTAAGCCGAATAATCTTCGAGCCATTTGGGATTTAGCTTGTCGCGCAGGAAGTTCGCAACGGCCTCTCCCGCCGCTTGCCCGCTTCGCAAGGCTGCGGTCAGTCCTTCGCCCGAAAGCGGGTCGATCAAGCCGGCCGCGTCGCCGCAGGCCACGAGTCCCGCAGGATGGTGCCAGCGCTGGCCGCATCCGCTCCAGAGCGCGCCTGCTCCGCCGCGCCATCGGACCGCTCCTCCCAGCCGGTGGCGCGCCAGCAACTTCTGGCCGCGCGCCCGCAGCTCTAGGCCTTTGATCGGTTCAAGCGCGCAGACGCCGACGTTCGCCGCCGCCAAAGCGCCGCGCTCGTCGCGGCCGCAAGGTGCCGAGCTCGACCCGATCGGGAACAGCCAACAGTAGCCCGGCCGACATCCGGGCGCAAATTCAAAGGCGGGAGCCGAAAAACCCGAGCCTTGCGCGTAGGCCGAGATTGCAGGCATCAGATGCGGGCGTCCGCTGATGCCCCAGGTGCGAGCAAGGTTAGATTGCGCGCCCGAGGCGATAACCACCGCCTGGCATCGCAGCGAAAACTTCCACTCTTGCCCCGCCGGCTCGAGTCCCGAGCGCGCGCCGGGCACAAGCCTTCCAGCGGCGGCTATCCGTCCAACGAGCCGCCAATTGCCTTTTGCCGAGAACCTCGGCAAAGCGCTCGTCTCGACCTCAGCGACAATCCCCTCGACCGCTCCCTGGTAGACGATTTCGGCCATCCCTGAAAGCCCGTCGCGAAGCTTCTGGTCGATCGAGCGGCGCGGCAGAATCCAAACCGGCTCGTTCGGATAGCGAATTCTCCACAAAAGCCCTCGCGAGCCGAGCAACTCCACGGCGTCGAACGGCGCTCCACCCACCTCGACCAGGTCTTGCTCGGCAAGCCCAAGGCGCCGTAGCTCCTCGACCGCCGCCGGCACGAACATGTCGCCGCACGCTTTGTCGCGCCCTGGGGAGCCGCGCTCGAACACCACGACCTTTATCCCATGGCGCGCGAGCGCGTAGGCGGCGGCGCATCCGGCGGGGCCACCGCCGACAACCGCTGCGTCAAAATGCCGTTCGAGCTCTCGTTGATTCGCCCAGATAGACATAGGTCAAATCCGCGACCAGGGGGAAAACCTCGGTCGGGTTCACGCCCAAGCCCGCGGCCGCGCGCTCGATCGCGTCTAGCAGCCGCAAGCCTTTTGCGATTACGAACTTCTCGGTCTCTTTCTCGGTCAGGCGCAAAACCAGGGCGGTCTGGACCGCCGCGGGCTCGACCACTGGAAGGCGTTTTTGCCGCTGCAGGGCGCACGAGACCGTATTCCAGCGCAACGCCTCGCAGTCCTCCAGATAGTCGCATACGTCGTCGAGCAACGCCGCGTAATCGGCGGTCGCGAACATAAAGCGGCGCAGCGCGGCGAGCCCGGCCGCCGTGGTCGAGGGCGCTCGATGGGCGATCACGCACGCCAGGGCCTGGCAATAATGGGGCCAGCGGGTGCGTCCGAAAAGGACCGCCGCGCCGGGGGCGACTGTTTCGTCAAAGCGCGCCCGGCGGCTTGCGAACTCGGCCGCCAGCGCCTTTAGCGCCGCTTCCTTGAACGCAAAAGCCGCGCTCGCTCGCCGTCCGTCGCCTGCCGCCGCGCAGGCCCAAGGCTCGTTCGCTCCGTGCCGCGCCGAGAATTGCCCGTCGCACCCTGCCTGCCAAAGGCGGCCGAGCTCGTCTACCTTGCGCAGCCAGAGCTCGGCCGTGCTCGAGCATAGCGCGGCCAGGGGATGGCGACCTGGACGCGCAAAGATCGCGTCGCGTCGGCGGCCGCCCGAGCGTACGAGCGCACGCAGCGCAGCAAGCTCTGGCGCGATTAGCTCGTAAGCCTCGTCCAGAAGCCCGTCGAGCAGTGTCATGAAGACGTTGAGCAGGGCCGTGATCACCGACGCCGAGCGGCGCGTCTTGCCGAACAGCGCGCGCTCGACCGTCCTGCCGATCGCGGCGCCAAAGCCGGCCGAAGCGGGAAGATTATAGATGAAGCGCAAGCGACCGTCCTCGTCGGCCAAAAGCCGGCATCGCTCGATCTTCTCCTCCCCCAGCTCCGGCTGCGCGCCGAGCACGGTCAAAAGCGCAAGCCCTTGCTCCAGATGGTCGGCTACGCGCCGCGGCGCCTGCGCCATATAGCTCGCCAGGCGTCGGCTGAGCGCATGGCCCAAACGGCCTACCAGATCGGAGTGAACCGGACGGGCGCAGGCCAGAAGGATACTTATGGGACATCGCTGCCGCATTCAAGCGCCCGGCAAGCTTGCCGGCCTCTCAGTACAAGCCGCTTTTCCCGCCAGATGGCGCGGGCGGAGCGGGCGTAAGGCAGATGGGAGCAAAGGCGTTCTGCACCTCTTGCCCAGTCAGGACGAAGTTAGTCGGGTTATAGCCAGCGGCGGACACGTAAATCACGCTGCCGGGAACGTCGCTGAGGTCGATGATGTATCCGTTTCCGTCGGTATATCCCCAGTTGCCCCAGTCGTCCCTGACCAGGGCGTAAGCGATCGGTTTGTGGCTGTTGCAGTCTGTAACCCGGATCGTGGTCATGGCTCTATTCTCCCTTTGCGCTCTCTGGCCTGGATGGGGCTGGTGCGACAGCGCCTGGAGAGATGGGGCGAAGGTCTTTCGGTCCAGGCGCGCCGAGCACGCCGATCGGCGCGCCCAAAATTCCGAGGCGCCGGACGTGACGCTTGGCCGCCTCCGGGTCGGCTTCGTTGTAAAAGATCGTCTTGGGTGCTCTGCGCACCGCCTCGTAAAGCAGCGTGACGAGCTTTTGCGCGTCGTCGATCGGGAAGAGAATCGCCGGCACGAGCGCGCCGAACTGCTGGATATCGAAAGCGTTGCCGCGAAACTTGATCGTGCCGCGCTCGCCCACCGCCTTGACTACGTCGTCGAACGAACGCAGCGGCAAGGCGTGATGGAGCTGCTGGGCGAGCTCGTGCACTTCGCGCGCTTCGTCCACTTCTTCGACGATCAGTCTTAAAAGATCGCCCGCGGCGACATGGGTTTGCCCCTTTTCCGCGCTCATCTTCGTTTTTTCCTCCGGTTTATTGTTTGCTGAGAAGGGCTACGAGCGTGTAGCCTCCCATGATCTGATTTCCCACAGCTTGAAAAAGCCTGACCACGATGAACTCTCCGTCCTCGGCGGCCTGGGGCACGGCGAGCTTGAGCTCGAGCGCGCGCTGTTCGCCGACGCGCAGCGTGGTGCTCATCAGCAGGGCCCCGGCAAAGCCGGCCGCCGCGCGCCCGTGCCGCGCGCCGGTCAGACCCCCCGCTTCGGCGCCTGCCGCTGGCGTCTTCGGGTGGTAATAGAAGCGGCTTCGCCCGGTCAGCGAGACTTCCACAAAGGGCGCGTCGTAGGGTCTTAGCACGGGCAGTACTCCGTCCTCGCGCTTGTCCGAAAAGGCGAGCACCTTTGCCACCGTCGCGCGCGGCGTAAGCGCTTGTGCGAGCTCGCGCTCGATCGCGCCGTAGGCGATGTTGGCCCAAAGCTCGACCCTGGCGTCAGCCAAGAGCAGGTTGCCCAACTGAATTATCTCGCTCAGCATCATTCCGGCCGACGCCTGCACCACATGCACGTTGCGCTGGCCCACGTGGCGGTCGAGAATCGGCTCGAAAGGGTCGATTATAGGGTCGGCAAGCCAGTTGCTGCAGTTCACCATCAGACATTCGTGCCCCTGGTTTTCCACCACCGGCACCCACGGCGCGTTGCAGCGGACATCGCGCGACCACAGCGACGGCACTTCGACGTACTCGCTGCCGATAAGATGCATGTGGGCGGCGTCGAGGCCTATGGAAGGATCGCCCCAGTAAAAGTCGACCTTGACCGGCGCGCTTACGAACGCGCCGAGGTTGAACAGCCGCGCGTGAACGTAGTTAGGCTTGCCCGCCACCGGGTTACCGAGCGGGTCCTCGGTTTCCACCCAGATATCCGGCGACTCCCAGAACGCCTGGTTGGTCGGGATCGGTCGCGACCCGAGGTCGGTCGGCGCGTAACGGATCAGGAGCCACGGCGTGATGCGCGTTCGGTCGGCGCCCTCCCTGGACAACCGCTGGAAGAGGCGGGTGAACGTTTCGACCGATTGCTGGTAGGATTGCGCGAGCGCGGCGTCGAATTGTTGAACATCCTTCGCGCTGCCCCAGTTGACCGGCGCCTCGCCTCGATCGACCACAGGCCTTTGGTTCTGCTTGCGAGTTTTTGCCATGATACGCTCCAAAAACGCTTAAGATTCGGGCTCGATCTTCACCGGGTTCGTGTACGGGCCGTCGAACTGCCAGGTCAGGTAGGCAAGCCCTCGGTCGGCGTCGAGGTTCCAGTCGGGCAGGTTTTGGGGATTGGTCAGCACGTCGATCGCGTTGTCGAGCGCGTTTCCGAACTGGACGGGGAAGTCGCTGCCAGAAGCCACCTCCACCGGCCATGGCCCGCCAACGCGCACCTGCCCGTTGGACAGCGGATTGTTGATCGCGTCGTCGAGCCAGAAGTCGGGGTACGCAACGCTGAGGTACGGAACGGTCGTCGGCGTTTCGGCCGCAGCGGTCGGATCCTTGATCCAGTCCGGCAGTACTCCAGGTACCCACAGCCCCGCGGGAAAGTCTCGCGCATGCCCGCGCGAGCGTACGATTCGTTCGCCCGAATCGAAGGTGAAATTCAAATTGAGTAGATTCAGCGTGGTCGAGTCGGTGGCCAGTTCGCTAGCGTAAGGATGGACGATTCCCACCAGCATCGCCGCCTGATGGAGCGCGTTGAGGCCGTTGTAGAGGTAGAGATGGTACCAGTAGAGCTGACAACGCAGCTTGTCCCAGTCGATCTGGCTTGCGCCCTGCAGGATCAAATCGATTCCCGCGCCGAGCGCGCCGCCGCCCGCCACGAGATTGCCCGTGAACAGGCCTGCAAGGCCGAGCAAAGCGACAATTGCGCCGCATACGATCTCACCGACGTCGGCGTGATGCTCCACCGTCGGCGCCGGCGGAAGATTCGGCGTCCCGCCCGAGCCGGGCGGAACTTGGGTCGGGTCGACCCATGGCGGATTGTCGCCGCATTTCGAGTCCGGAGGCGCCATGGGCGGGGCCGCATTGCAGCCGAGCGCCTTGCCGCTGGTCTGAAACCACAGCATCAGGTAGGTCAACAAGTACGCCCCGTTGAGGGCGTCGGCGCTGAACCTGCTGCCCGCCGGCGGCGCGCCGTACACCTGCGCGAAGGTGTCGAACCAAAAACTCGCGAAATCGGCCGGAAGCACGCTCGGAAAGGCCTGTCCGCTGGTCACGACGTCGAGCAGCGTCGCCGGATCGATTCCCGGAAGTTCGATCCGCTGCTGCAGATTCGCCTCGCACAGGCTCGGCCAGGAAAGGTAATCGTATGGCTGAGTCGGGCGCGTCGGCATGTTGTAGAAGCCCCATACCCAGGCGTCGCCGAACAAATTGAGCCAGCGATGGCGCCACCAGTTGAGCCGATACACCGAGTTCAGAATCGAGTTCAAAAAAGGGCTGCCGCAAACCTTGCCCGTGTAGGCGATCGCGTAGCCGTAGGCGTAAGCCAAATAACGCGGGTCGTTGGCCTGGCGGGCGTTCGCGATCAAGGCGCTTGCGAACTGTCCGGTGCGCTTCCAAAACACGAAGTCGCGGCAATCCCAGACGATCGGCGGCGGCACTGTCGAGCCCAGGGCAAAGGTCGGCCCGAAAGGCTGCTGCGACTTGATATTCGCCATGATATTGCCCGCGACGTTGCTGATATTGCCCACGATCGTCGCCAGGTCCTTCATCGCGGCCAGCGCCTGGTCGAGGCTGCCGTTGTTCTTGAAGTCCGAAAGCGCGCCTAAGTCTTGCTTCGACGCGATCGAGTCGAGTTGACTTAGAAATCCGTTGAGCTTCGCCAGCGTCGCAACCAGACCGGGAACTGCGCCTGCCCCGCTGCCCAAGCCGTTGGCGACCCCATAGATTATCTGCCAAAACTGCGCGGGTAAGCTGGCTGTGCCCAGCTTGCCTGGTGTAAGGTCGTTGGGCATGAAGTCGAAAAGGTCAGGGCCGACGGCTCCCAGATTGGCGTAAGCGGGCTCGCTCGTAAGCGCTTGGGCGATCGCCGCCTGCGCTGGGTCAGACGACGCCTGCATCCGCTTGACCACCAGATCGAGCAAAACAAACTGGCTAACTATACCGGGCATACGGCACCTCGCTGCGATAAAGTCTTTTCGCTGCTCACGGCCACTATCGGCCGAGCACTAAAGCTTGACGCCTTGCGCCTGCGCGGAAAAAAGAAAACCTACACAGAGCGCCGAGTCCCAGGCGAATTCGCCGGCTCGCGCGCTCGGTCGGCCTCCGCACTGTCAGCGCTTTTTCTTTTCAAAGAAGGCTTGCGCAGGAGCAAAAACAGCGCTTACCGCGCCTTGTCAGCGCGAGCGCGCCCACAGCTTGCGCCGCCCGGCTTTCGCAGCTCGGCGACGGTCGGCTTGGCTCCGCCTATAAGACCCTCTTGCATCCGCTTAAAATCGGTCCCCCCTTAGATATTTTCGAGCCTCGCCGCTTAAAGCTGCTTTCGATCCGGCTGGACGATCTCTCGGTGAGCTTAGCAAGCCGCACGATCCAAATGGTGCCGCGCGCTTTTGCGAGAGCTTTAAGAAGCTAATTACTCAAAAGAGCTTTTCCAGTTAATAATCACCTTACTTTTTCTCGAAAAGAAAACCATCTCTTATCATAGGAAAGAACTTTACGCAATAGCTTTGAATTTTTTATTTACGCAACATCACTACTATTTTTAAACGTGCTTTTCGTCTCGAAGATCGGCCGCCTTTTCACCGTGTGCAAGTATCGCGTAAGGCGGTATCCGGACGACGCACCGGCGCGCTCTTCTGGGGCGTTTCGCTACAACTGACGGGGTATTTCCTGGGCACGTGGTGCCAAAGGTCGAAGGGCGCGCGCGATCCTGCGCGCCGGTTTCCGCTCCTCGAGCGCCTCCATCTGCGTGGTAAGGGCGTGGCCCAGTGGTCGTGCAGCTGTCGAAGCCCGAGGGTCGACCCGAGAGTCAGAACGTGGGAACGATTTGAAAACGGAATTCGCAAAAATTGACCGCTCGAGGACCCCGGCCATTTTGTAAGGGCAAGACGGGCGAGAGCTTAGAGATTCGACTTCTTTGACTCGAAACCGGATAAACACCATGATCATGCGCTCCGGCTCCTTACTCGTGTAAGGAGCGAGTGCACACGGCGCGCAGCTTTAGCGGCATCAGCCTCGATTTCGCATTGCCACAACACAACTACATTCCAGCCCAGTTTCTTCAGCTCCGAAAGCTTCTCTCTGTCACGCTTCAGATTCGCCGCGAACTTTGCACGCCAGTACTCGATGTTCGAGCGAGGCATCGTAGAGCGAGAGCAACCCTTGTGGCGATGCCAGAAGCAGCCGTGGACGAATACGGCGACTTTGTCTCGACGAAACACGACGGGGCGCAGCTCCTTCGACTCGAAAACGGAACCAGTCGGGAAAGCTCTGAATCCGCGCGGCCTCGTGAGCGGTGAGCGTGCGCCTGCGAGACGAAACCACGACCGCACGCAACATCATAGGAGCGACAGAAGGAGGGACGATCTATCCTGGATAGGCAACAGCCCCAGCCATCTGCAAGGCCTCGTATGTAAGGTCCATTTCGGGGAAAGACTCTCTCGGTACGAATATGCACAAGCCGTCTCTACCACGGGTAAGCAGCACGCGATAAGCATTTCTCCTGATCCTTCTCGGGTCGATTACATGCCGGTTTCGCTCGGGGCGAACTATCCAATCCCTCCCGGACCACGTCAAGTCTGGCCCCCAGCAAACGATTGGAAGATCGAGTTCAAGTCCCTGGCAACCGAACTCTGTTGCGGCAAGTTCGAGGCGGCACGCAGATCGGGGATGACTCGGCCCTTCCTCGTACCACTCACCGTAGTACCAGTAGTCAGCCCGCAACGGCTGGACACCATAAAGCACCGCCTTGCGAAACTTCGAAGAGACCAAAAGCCCATAGCGTTTTCCTGGCTCGAATGCGTAGCGGTCCCTGGCGTAGCTTCGGAGTGCTTCCAGGTCCCTTGCTACATAGATCACAAACTCGCAGTTGCGCAGCGCTGCGGCGACGTCAGAGGCCTGTTCGAGCTGCCCAGCCAATAAGAGGTCAACCCAGCCGGCTACCTGCAACGCACGGTGGCTTCGCAGTGTAGCTGTGAGGTTCAGCAGTGGCTCTACCCGCACCGGTAATCCGCCCTGTTGGAAAGGCTCAGCAAGGTGCGGGGGCGCGACAACCTCCCAAGCCTGGGAGGCACGGACCGCTTCCACCCACTGCGCAAGCCCGGCCTCTTCCCCTGCATGGATCTCCTGGCCTTCCCCCATGAGTGCAACGAGCACGAAGGGTTCATCCGGAGACCGGTCGGCGATCCTCGTTAGGAGTTCCGGCTCGGAACCGACCAGCCGTCCTTTGTGCTTGAGGAGCACCCGGTCTCGGTCCCAAGCACGCTGCGCCTCGTCGAACACAACCACCCGCTCACGACACGGTGCCCGTAACCGTACGAGATTGTCGCGCAGAAACGACCGAAGGTCTTGAACGAACTCGCGCCGTGGCTTACCCCCGCCAAGAGCATATTGGAGGACCTGGATGAGCGGGCCGTTGCCAGAGAGAAATACCGCCGAAAGTGGAAGCTTGCGCGAATGGACGAGTTGAAGTCCCACCAACGTCTTCCCCGAACCGGGCACCCCTGCGAGCAGGACCAGCGAGCGGACTCGCCGCTCTGCGGTGTCTCGCACAATGGACTCGATGAGCGAGATGGTCTCGGGAATGCGCGCGGACTCAGCGCGGCGGATTCGGGGTAACGGCTGGTGTTCGAAAAGGAGACGGGCGGCCTCCACGAGGCTCGGAAGGGGCCGGTAGGGCGCTGAAGTCCAGCCTATGACATCTGCTCGCCGCCCGCGAGCCGGCGCGGACAGCTCTCGCATGAGGTCGCCTAGCGCCGATGGGGGAATCACCCGTACGCCATCCCGCTCGAACGGCTCTCCCTGCATGCCGATGGGGATGAGTATGGGCAGGAGACGGCGCCCTTGGCACCCCTCGTGGTAGTCCTCCAGGTCCCGAACATAGCTGCGCACCTGGTCGAGGTCAGCAAGCTCGACCTCCACACGGTTCTTGAACTCGACGACCAGAACGATCCCGTTCTCTAGCACAATAAGGTCTGGGCGCCGGCCGCCACTACGAGGAAGCTCGAACTCCAGGACCAGGCCAAAACCACCGGCATCAGGGAGGCAGCGCCTCAACTGTTCCCGCAAGACGCCAATGCTGCGATGCCATGCGAGGAGTTGCGGTGCCCCCGTCTCCCGAAGGAAGCGTGTAAGCGCTTCCAGAAGCTCCTCGTCTGGCGTCGCCACGAAAGTAGCAACGTCGCCAGCCCACGCGTAGGTGGGTTCGGTCATGTCTCATGCTGCCAGATTAAAGTGCTCCAGAGCCCTGATACGGGCACGAACGATGGCCGCGGTCGAATCCCCTGCTGCGCACGACTGGAGCCTGAGTGGGACCTTGGCGAAGGTCTCGATACGGTGCTCATCGAGCGGTCGCGCGAAGGGTCCTTCGCGGAAGCGGATCTCGACCGGCCCCGTCTTTCCTTCTGTTCCGTCCCCGTCGCATGAATTCTGGATCGCCTCGCGGGCGAGTCCTGCCTCCGGAAGCATGCCTGCGGCCTGGAGAATATTTGCGAAAGCATTCCCCGTCGCGCCGCCCATAGGGCTTGCCGGTTCGAAGACCCACTCGGGACGTCGTTCCATTGTCATGAGCCTCCCGTCTATCCGCACACTCTAGTCGACCTGCCCCTCTTGACCCAATTGGCGCCGCCGGCGTCGGCGACGTACTTCGCGGTGGCGATATGCCGACATCAGATTATGGGAAGCGAGCCATCCTGCGGCAAGCGCCGAACGATTCGTGCCCTGGTTTGCGGGCTGGGCGCGCGGCTGCCGCCCGAGAAATCGACCACCCGAAAAGAACTGGGAGGAGACGGAGGATTCCGACGAACCCGTCGAGTCGGAAGACGCCTGCGCCCAGGCGGAGGAGGCGGAGCGATCCGACGAGCCCGAAGGATCACGAGCCGATGCGGATCGAGACGCTGATTCCGTTCCGGCCGAGGCGGAGCCGAGGGATCGACCGCGGAACTAGATCCTGTGGGTCCCGATCGAGCGGATCGAAGGCGAGGGCAGCGACCCGTCCTCCAGCCGGCGTCAGTGAGCCGGTATGGCGGGACCGGCGCGCGGGCCCTCGCGATGCGCATCGGGCGGGCATCTGCTGCGCGCCTAGGCAGCTCGGCGCGACCCTTAACGTGCACCCGACAGGATAGATGCAAGCGCGCGGAGGCGCGGCGCGGCCCGAAGCAACACGGTCTATTCGGTCACGCCTGGGCGCCGGCGAAGACGCTCTTGCGGATCGAGGCGTGTACGCCCCAGTTGCCGTCGACCACCTGGGTTACACCGAAGTCAACTGCGACCGACATCAGGGAGATCGCTTCGTCCTCCGACAGCCCCTGGGTGTTCATCAAAAAGGCGCGCATCTTGCGAAACGCGTCGCGCATCGCCTTGTCCAGCGAGGAGCGCTCGAAGATCTCCCTCTGCGCGTTGGCTCCCAGCTGACTTAGATAGTCCGGGTAGCTAAAGCCGTGGACCACCCATTGCTCCTTGGTTTCGAGCAGCGGATGGTTTAGCCCTTCGAGCACGGTGCCCGCAAGATCGTCGCGCTTGTGCACCACGACCTGGAATAAACCCGTGAGCGAGCATTCGATCGCCGTGCCGGCAAGCTCCGAGTCGCCCTGCGCGGCGTGGGGATCGCCGACCGAGAGCAGCCCGCCTTCGACCGCAACCGGATAGTACATCACGGCGCCCTTGCCGATGCGCCAGTCGTCGATATTGCCGCCGAAATATCCGGGCGGAATCGAGTTGACGATGTCGGCCTCCTTCGGCGCCAGACCCATCGTGCCGAAATGGAGCCGAATCGGCACGCGCGCGTTTTTGAGCACGCCGCGGCGCGGGGCGATCGTCTTGGGGTCGACGATAACGCCTGGGTAGTCGTAGGTTTTATGCACCACGCCGAACGGATCGGTCTGGGGCGTCCAGACGTAACTGTAGACGGCGGTGGCCCAATCGCGCTCGCCACGGGCGTCGATTTCGTAGATCGTCACCACCTCGCGCGGCTTGGGCTCCTCGATAAGATCGTGGTACTGATAGCCCCACCAGGCCGCGATATTGGTGCCGAACGACTTGCCCGCGTAGCGCGGATTTGCGCACGGGCGCGGACGGACGTCGAGGATGCGCACTTCCAGGATATCACCGGGCTCGGCGCCGCGCACGAAAATCGGACCGGTGAGCACATGCACCCCCCACCCCGCGCCGGCCCCGTTAGGCGCGTCCATCGGACCCGCTCCGCGCCGCATCACGTTCTTCTTGTTTCGTGTCCAGTAGTAGATGCTCTCGACGCCGGGGTCGCCCTGGATCATCCGCTCGTAGTCGTCGGACGCCTGATGGGTGACGGTTTCGATGGTGAGAAAATCGCCGGAATCCACCTCGACCACGGGCTTAAGAGTTTTGCTGAAATAACCCCAGTGCACGGTGTCGGCGTTGGCGGGCACGTAGTAATGCGCGGCCTTGCCGACTCCGGCGCGCCGGCTGGGAGCGCGGCTCGCGGCTTTCGTCGGGTCAACGTCAGCCTCGCTGAGCGTCGGCAGGCTTAGCACGCCCGCCGCGGCACCGAGCGACACGGCCGACTTGAGAAACGTGCGCCGGCTCGGCTCTACAACCGCGCCCGGCTCGACGCCGCCCTGCGCGCCGGACTGACGCATCGCGCCTGAGCTTTTCTCTTCCAACTCGGCTTTAACGGTCCTGTCCTTCATGAAAGAATTGCTCCTCCACGAGGTTTCGCAGGCGCCAATCGCTGCTCTTTATCCCCACCCGGCAGCGACGGCAGGACGCAGCCAGGTTCGCAGCCGCCGGCTCGGAGGAAAAATCGAGCGGCTATCGACCGGGCTGCGTCGCTCGCGCTAATCTCGCGCAAGATTTATGCCATCGGTGGGGCGGAATGGTAGCCGCGAATTATCGCGCCGATAGGCCGACGCGCGGGCGCTCGCGATGCGCATCGGGCGGGCATCTGCTGCGCGCCTAGGCAGCTCGGCGCGGCCCTTAACGTACACCCGACAGGATAGATGCAAGCGCGCGGAGGCGCGGCGCGCGGCGAAGCAATACGGGAGCGCGCGCTCGAGAAGCGCGCAAGGGCGGCGCTTGCTTGACTTGAGCGGCGATCGCGCCTAATGTTGGGTCTATAAAAATTGCGCAGATAAAGCCTGCCTATGGCCGCTTTCGGCCGCCCGCCTGGTAGGCCTCGAAGCGATCGTCTTGCGTCCGAAAAGACCATCTTGACTTGCCGGAGCAAAGACCGAAGCGCCGCTTGCGCCCGCGCGCCGCGGCTCGGAGCGAATGGGGCGTATAGGCCCGCGCGTTTCGTCCCAAAGTACGAGGCGCGTGCCAGCGCTTTTGCGACGCGACGAAAAATCGTCCCACTTGTGGTTTGTTCGAAGACGCTTTCGCCTTTGCGCGCTTTGACCGGCGCGATTACGCAAGGCTCAGCCTTGCGCCGCATGCTTTGGAGGGTGCGTCGATGAGGCGCGAGGTGCCTGCGCAGAGCGGAGTCGAGCTCGCCAGAAGGCTTGTCGAGGAGCTCAAAGACCCAGTGCGCTTCGCCACGACCTTTCTCGGCCACGACTTGTGGGAGATGCAAAAACGGATCCTCAGCGCCGTTGCGCGTTTTCCGCGCGTGGCGGTCAAGGCGTGCCACAGCTCCTCCAAAACGCGCACCGCGGCCGAGGCCGTGCTCTGGTGGATCACGCGCTTTAGCGACGGAATCGCCGTCACCACCGCGCCGACCTTCGTTCAGGTCAAGCAGATCCTGTGGGCCGAAATTCGCAAGGCCGTGCGCCAGGCGCGGATCGCCTATCCGCGCCCCAACCTGACCGAGCTTCGCTTCGGGCCGAACAATTACGCGCTCGGCCTTTCGACCAATCAGGGCGTGCGCTTCCAGGGCTTCCATTCGAACCATCTGCTGATCGTAATCGACGAGGCGGTGGGAGTGGCGGGCGAGATCTGGGAGGCGATCGAAGGCGCGCGCGCTGGCGGCGAGGTGCGAATCCTCGCGCTCGGAAATCCCACCGTTCCCTCGGGGCCGTTCTACGACGCCTTTACGCGCGATCGGGCGCGATGGGCGACCTTCACGATCGACGCCTTCGACACGCCGAACCTTGCCGGCGTAAGCCTCGAGCGGTTGCTCGCGATGGACGAGCGGGAGCTTTCGGTGGCGCCGCGGCCGTACCTGGTGACCCGGCGATGGGTGCGCGAGAAGTATCTCGAGTGGGGCGAGCGGTCGCCGATGTGGCAGGCACGGGTGCGCGCCTGCTTTCCCGAGCAATCGCAAAGCTCGCTAATCGGCCTTGCCTTTCTCGAGCGCGCCCGCGCCCCGCGCCAGCCGTCGGAGCTCGCGCGTAGCGACAGGACCTCGTGCGAAAAGACCGCGCTTTACGCCGGCGTCGACGTCGCCGGGCCGGGCGAGGACGAGACGGTAGTGGCGGTGCGCGACGCGCACGGCGAGATCGTCGAGCTTTTCGCAAGCTCGGCCGCCGACGCGCGCGGCCAGATCGCGCGGGTGCTCGGCAAGTATCGCGCGCGCCTCGAGGAGGTCAACGTCGACGCAGTCGGAATCGGCTACCATTTCGCGCTCCATCTCCAGGACTTGGGCTTCCCCGTAAATCTCGTCAACGTCGGCGCGCCTGCCCGCGACAGCGAGAAATTCGCCAACCTCAAGGCCGAGCTCTACTGGGGCTTGCGGATGCGCTTCGAGGCGGGCGAAGTGTCGAACCTCACGGACGAAGTCGCGCTCTCCCAGCTCGCCTCGCTGAACTACCGCCATAACCCGCGAGGCCAGATCGTGATCGAAAGCAAGGAAGAGGCGCGAAAACGCGGCCTGCGCTCGCCCGACCGGGCCGAGGCGCTGATGCTCGCCTTTGCAAACCTAAGACCGCCGATTCTCGCGCTCTACGAACGGCTTTTGAGCGACCAGCCGGCCGCTCCTGGCGGCGCCGGCGCAAGCGAAGGCGCAAGCGCGCCTGCGCCCGGTGCGCCTGCCGGCGAAGACGAAAACCCGCTGCTTTCGCTCTACGAAAGCGCGGCAGGCAAGTTCAAGCCGCCGCAGGACTAGGGTGCGCCCGCGCCTTGTCGTCCGTTACTGGCCGCCTGCGATGACCTGGTCTTTTGGCGGCTTTGCTAGCGGGCTTGTCGCAGGCTTGAGCCGCACGATCTGGTAGGCGTCTTTGTGCTGATGGGCGAACTCCCAGATGTCGGCCGGCGTGACCGAGCGTGCCGGCACGCCGAAGTCGAGACCGTCGGCCTTGTAGGCCTCGCCCACCTCGTACGAACAGATCGGACGCCCCGAAATCCATCCCAGGGCGTCGGTGAAATACGTGACGCGGCGCCTGATAATCCGGCCCGCGAGCGCGTCCAAAAACTGAAGAAAAAGTTTAAGAAAGCCGTAGCTTTCCGCCGAAAAGCGACACGCCCGCACCACGATTCGGCTGCGCGCCGTGGGGCCCAGGCGCACAGGCTTGAGCAGGTAGGCCGCGCGCGTGTCGGCGATACTCACCCATAGCGGGCGCGTCTTTACGCGCCACAGCGCCTCCATCACCAGCGGCGGCTCGGCCCCCACCACCAGGCCGACATGCGAGATAGGCGCGCGCGTAAGCCAGATTATCGCGCGCGCAAGCAAACCCGTGCCGGTTACCGCCACGATATCGCCAAAAGCTGAGCTCGGCGTTGAGCGCAAAGGCACGCCCAAACCTCGCCCAACGCCGCGATCGCCACGCCCGAAGCCGCCTCTGCGCGCGCCTTAACCTTCGCACAATTCGCGCAAGCCCGCCGCCCTGCACCATCGGTCGCCTCTTTCGCCGCTGCTTGACCCAAGCCTGCCCGTTCAAGCAAACACTAAGGCGCTTTGAGCGGTCTAAATCAAGGGCGTACAGCTTCTCGAATCGGCGCGCTCGTGCTTTAGGCTATGGTAAGTTGAATGGATCGGCTAAAGTAAATCGAGACCCGTTATGCTTTTCGCAACTCGGCCCGTTGCTCCGCTTTTTCGGTTGTGGCCGAGTTAAAGTAAAGTAAATCGAGAGCCTGTGAGCTATTTGCAACAACGAAACTTGCGCAGGAGAAACTCGCTTGAAATCGAAGCCTAAGACCGCTTTCAACTTTCAAGGGAGAATACGAACGATCGTCCCCCACTGCGCCGGGACGCGCTTGCGCTGGAGCAAGAAATGGGCCTTCGGCCGTTGGCTTTTGTGCCTAGGCGCGCTCGTGGGCTTGATCGTAAGCGGTGCAGTGAGCCAGGCCGCGAACTACCCGACGCGCGTTCGGCTCGAGCTGCCCGAGGGTTTCTATGTGCCCGCGCCCAAGGAGAGCTCGGCAAAGGTCCCGCTCAGCGTGGCGCTAGTTGCCGACCCGGCCTTTATGCAGGCGCGCTTTAGGCCGTCTGGCGAGGGCGAAGGCTACGAGATTGAACTTCAGCCCGCCCTGCTCGACGCCCTGAGGGCGGTTTTGGCTGCGAACTTCAAGTCGGTGCAAGTCGTGAGCAACGAGGCTGCGGGCCGCTCGGCCGACCTCGTGGTCGAGCCAAGCGTTGTGTTCGAGCTTATCACGTCGCCCCAGTTCTTCAAGCAAAAGCTTACTGTGCGCGGCGCGCTGATGCTGGTGGTCAAGGAGACGCAGCGGATGCGCGAGGTGGGCGAGTTTATCCGGATCAAAACGGTTTCGGCCGAGGGAAGCTCTCGATGGGAGCTCGGCAATTACTGGGTGAGCTTCGATTTAGGCGGCGACAACGGAGCTTTGCTGCTCAAACTGGTCGAACAAGCGCTGTCCGACGACCTTGCCGCCGTTGGCGCCGACTTTGCCCAAAGCAAGCTCGCGCTGCGCGTCGCACAGCTTCGCTCGCGCGCGATCACACTCCCGCCCGACGTTCTGGTGCCCCAGATACCGTACGTGCCGGCAACCAACCGTTGAGCGCGCCTTTGTCCCAGGCTCGATCGAGACAAAGCCGCGCTTGTCAAAAGCGGCCGCGATCGTTCGGCAAAGAATCGAGCTCGCGTCAAGGCGAGCGCCACCTGCGCGCAAACCGCAACGCCGCTACCGAGCAGGTGCGCTCTCCTTGAGCATCGCGCTCGTTACCACACCACCCCAAGCGTCGAAGCGCAAAAAACCAAGTCGCCGTCCCACCTGACGGCCCGAGCGAAACTCGCCGTAAAGGCATAGGATCGTGTCGTTGTCCAGATGGGCCACCGCGCCCGCGTCGCGAAGCAGTTTGGCCAGCGCCTTGGCGAGCGCGCCCTGACGAATCGGCGAGATTGCGCCGAGCTCTTTTGGGAAACTCTTGCTCAAAAGCTCCAAACACTTGCTCGGCGTGGGCGTGCCGCGGCAGAGCGCAATCCCCTGCTCGATAAGACTCGTCACTGCGCTCGTCAGGATGGAGCGCTGGATCGAATTCGAGGCCTCGATATCGATCATCCTCCTAAGCGCCGAATTTTCCCTGACGAGAAACGACTTCGGTCCGGGCGCGAAGTTCTGTCCGAAGGCGAGCATCGGATTGGTCGAGCCGTCGTACACGCGCACCATAAGCGGTCGCTCGCTAACGCCCGACTCCGTAATCTTCACCGCCACCGTCCTGTCGCCCCAGTTCCCCACCCATTGCTCTGCCGTAGCGTCGACGAGCATCTCGAGCGCTACCGGCTCCCCATCCGAAGCGCTCGAAGAAAAACCGCTTGCCTGCTCCGTAAGCTCCACGTTGAGAACCGGGTCGCGAACGATCCCGGTCCAGCCGAAAAGCGAGGGCGATCTGCCCGCGCCGGCAAACACGACAAGCTCGCCCAGGTTGCCTACGTTTCTGATCTCCTCGCTCGACGTTGTGTAGGAAAAGCGCTTGAAGCTAAGCTTGAACGGCAAACAATCCCCAGCCGAGCGAGAGAGGCCTGCGCCCGAAGGCTTGTCAAAATCGCAGTCCGGCTCTACGTCGTCGGGCGCGCATTCGAAGCGGAAGCGGATGGTGCCGTAAAAGGGATTCTCCCAGTAAACGTAGACCATCCCGAGCCGGTCCGCCCCGGACACGACGTCGTACTTGACGTACCCTTCGGTGCCGGTCATAAAGCCGTCGCTCTCCGATTGCATTTCCGCCGACGCCCCAGGTGCGATCTCCTCCGGCGGCGTTAATTCGTCCGACGCCCAAACACCGTGGCACAGATGGTCGAAGGTGCGCTTGAGCGTAAAACAGCCCGTATCGTTGTCGACTACCACTCGAAAGGTTCGTTGCGGCACTCTTTGCCTCTCTAAGAGAGTCGATGAAGGACGTGCGTCGTCCGAACAGGTGGCCGAAGAGCGGACCGTTGCGCGAGGAGGCATTATCGATCCTCGCTCAGGCTCCTAAGCCTGTCAAGTCCGCCTTAGCTCGTCTCGCTCGCGGCCTCAGACGCGCCGAGCGCATTCGACGCGCGTTGCTAGGGGACCGCTTGCGCCGAAGATTCAGGCGCACGCGGCGCGTCCTTGGTTCACATTTGGCTGGTTCGCCAGTCAAAACAAAAATCGAGGCGCGCGCGGCGCGTCCAATTGAACGGCCGGCGCATGACGCCGGCGCAGGAAAACGAAAAGCTCCGGACGCGCGGCTTCTGCGCTCGGCGCAAGGCCCGGAATAGGCTTGCAGGAACGGTCTGCCCGTGACGCATTCACGATCCAAGCGACGGCGCGCCTGCCCGAGCGGAGCTAAAATATACTTAAAGTGCGAAACTAAGTTAAGTTGATTTTAGATGTGGTAATCAAGTTGATGTACAGGGGATGAGTTGTCGAATATAATCACTGCCGTTTACTTTCCATAAAGTTTGCGTTATATTCGGGGTATCTTCGCGGTGTGCCGGGGCGCTCGCAGGATGCGGCCCGGGCGGTTTTGGAAAGAGGCGTTTTGGGGCGAGTCGAGGTGAAAAGTTGAGTCGCAAGGGCAGGGGCAGGCGGGGACAGAGTGGTGCGGGCGGGCCTTTAGCCAAGGGACCGCGCATGGTGCCGGGCGCAAGCCGCTCGCCGATAAGCGCGATGGGCGGCGCGATGATGCCCGGGGCGTCGGGCCGCGCGAGGATCGGCTCGCGCGTGGGCAGTCCGGGCGGTTTCGACCTACCACCCAGGGCGAACTGGCGGACGAATTACGGTGGCGGCGCGGCGGCCGGGCGCGACAACGTGACGAGCGCGCCTGGACGCACAGAGTCGTTGCCGCCCGACAACCGCCATCCGGCGCGCCGCCACGGTGCACCGCTCGGTGGAGCGGGCGCGGACGCGTTTTCGGCCAACCCGGTTTTCGGACTCGGGCCCGAAGCGGCGCGGGAAGAGCGGATGCCCCATCCGGGCGCTGGTACGTGGCGCAAACCTGGCCCGGGCTTGCGACATAATCCGGCAAGTATCGGGCAGCAGCAAGAGTCCGCTTTGCGCACGCCTTACAGCGGCCCGACCGACGCGACGGGCCAGCCCTATCGCCCTGCGACCGAAACTACGAGCGGCCAGTATCCGGGCGAAACCCCGTGGCATCCGGCCACTTCACAGTACCGCAACGAGCGGCCCGTCCAGCCGCCGCCCTATATCCGCGACGTCGACATCGACTACAACTGGTTCAGTCCGTTTCAGCCCGTATGGCCCTTCGGTCCGCCTTACGTCACTTACCCGCGCGAATGGGACTACCCGGTCGGCCTCAATTTGGAAATCCAGCCGCAGCGAATCGGGCTTTACGCGATGCTGCGTGCGATGAGCTACGGATGGGGAATCTTGCGCGCCGTGATCGAAACCCGCAAGGACCAGCTGATGCGGATTCCGTGGGAGATTCGCCTGAAAAACGCAAGCGCGCAGAGCACGGCGCGCGATCGGCGTGTCCAGATGCTCAAGGAGTTCTTCCTCAAGCCCGACCGCAAGCATCGATGGCAGGCCTGGGTGAGGCTTTTGCTCGAAGACTTGTTCGTGATCGATGCCCCGACGATATACGTGTGGCGAAGCGAGGCCGGCACGCCCTACGCACTAGAGGTGCTCGACGGAGCCACGATCAAGGTGCTGGTCGACGACGCCGGCCGCGTGCCTGACCCGCCGTCGCCCGCCTACCAGCAGATAATCAAGGGGCTGCCGATGGTCGATTTCACCGCCGACGAAATAATCTACGCCCCGATGAGGCCGCGCCCTGAGCTTCCGATCTACGGCTACTCGCCAGTCGAACAGTGCTTTTTGGAAATCACCGAGGGAATTCGCCGCACGCTCTACCAGCTCGACTACTGGACCGAAGGCTCGATCCCCGACCTTATCGTGACCGTGCCCGACAACTGGACGCCTGCACAAATCGCCCAGTTCCAGGGCTACATGGACGCGCTTTTGTCGGGAAACCTCCGGCAGAAGTCGAAAATCCGCTTTCTGCCCGGCGGAATGAAGCCCTTCGACATCAAGTCGGCCGGCGGCGAGTTGCTCAAGTCCGACTACGACGAATGGCTTGCGCGGATCGTCTGCTTCGCCTTTTCGATCTCGCCCCAGGGCTTCGTCAAAATGATGAACCGAGCAACGGCCGAATCGAGCGACCAGGCGGCCAAAGAAGAGGGGCTTTATCCGCTGATGACGTACTTCGAGTCGGAGATCATGAACCCGATTATCCAGGAGCACTTCAAGTTCCCCGACATCGAATTCAAGTTCATGCCGCGCCCCGAAGTCGATTTGCTAAAGCAAGCGCAGACGCTTCAAATATACGTTGAAAGCGGAATCATGACCCGGGACGAGGCGCGCGGCCAGCTCGGGCTCGCCAAAACGGCAGGCTCCGGGACGAGATGAGCCATGGATGGACGATCGGCGCAAAACAGCGTCCAAACTTGCTAAAGCGTCGGTCTTGCGCAAGTAGAAAATAACTTGATATCCCCATATACTTCAGTTGACTATTGACATTGGCGTGGAAACGTGGAAAATAGGGAACATATCAGAGCGATGGTCGCGGGCGGAAACGGCGTCAAGGCTTTGGGGACGGCGCGATGCGCGGATTGTGAAGACGTGCCGCGCTGGGTACTGAAGCTTCTGCGCCTTGCCCGCCAGGAGCGGCTTACGGGCTCGATCGACCTTTCGCTCAAGGACGGCGTGCCGAGCAGCGCCAAGCGAATCGTCGAGTTTCTCGACCCGGGCAAGGTGATCGCTAAATAACCCAGGCAGGACGGTTTCGGTCAGGGGAGGTTTCGGAGACTTCTAAGCGAGTTCTCTCGCAAAGCTTAGGGCTCTCAAGCTAGGCCGCTTGGAGAAGCGGAAGCCGGAGGCTGCGCTAAACGTAAGCCCGGCAGGCACTTCGCAGTGCTCGCCGGGCTTTTCGTTTTTGGCACGCAAGAAGTTTATGGAGCCGATTCGGTTCTGGATTCCGATAGAGAAGATCGACGCCGAAAAACGGCTGGTTTACGGCTACGCCTCCACACCGGCGCTCGACCTTCAGGGCGAGCGCGTCTCGCTCGAAGCGATCAAGCGGGCGCTGCCGGACTACATGCAGTGGCGCAATATCCGCGAGATGCACCAGATGTCGGCCGTGGGCGTGGCTGAGTCGGCCGAAGTCGACAAAAAGGGGCTTTACATCGTCGGCCGTATCGTCGACGACGAGGCCTGGAGGAAGGTCAAGGAGGGCGTCTACAAGGGCTTTTCGATCGGCGGGCAGCGGCTCTCCAAAGTCGGCGACGAAATAACCGAGCTTATCTTGACGGAGATTTCGCTGGTGGACCGGCCGGCGAATCCCGAATGCCGGATCGAGCTGTTCAAGCGCGCGCCGGCCCCGGATGGGGAAGGGGTCACGCTAAAACCGGCTGAGGTGGGGCTTTTGGCGCGCATCATCGGCAAGCTTGCCGGCTTTGCCTCTCAAGGAAAAGCGTCGAGCGGCCTTACTGGGGCTGCGCTCTCGGACGAAGCTTCGCTCAACGCGCGGCCGGTGGGACCGAATCCGCAAGACGACGAGCGCGCCGGCAACGAAGGCGGTATGACGTGGTCGCCTTATGACGCCTCGTATGCCCATCTGGACGAGCTCTTGCACCATTGCGAGGGTGCCGACTTCGAGCGTATCGGCGCTTGCGGCGGCGACGACGACGAGGCTGACCTCGAGCTCGAATCGCAGCTCGAGGAGCTTGCGGATGGGGATCTGGATGGCGCAAGCGCGGGTAGCGGCGATGGCGACGACGACGAAGACGGCGACGGCGAAGAGCATACGGTCTTCGGCCGCACCGTGGCGCCGCGTGACGACGTAAGCGAAGCCGACAAGGCGCGCGCCGAAAGGCGTTACGGCGATGTGGAGTTCGCCGATCCGCGCAACAAAAAGTATCCGCTCGACACGCCGCGCCACATCCGCGCGGCCTGGAGGTACTTCGCCATGCCCAAAAACCGCCGCTTCTACACGCCCGAGGAGCAGCGCGAGATCGAACGGCGGATCATCCGGGCATGGAAGCGCAAGATCGATCCGGCGGGCCCGCCCGCGGCTCGCGCGCGTAAGAGGGCGGCCGGCGACGCTTTAAGGCGCACGCCCGCCGGATCGCCAAACGATTGCACGAGCGCGCCGCACGGGCTCGGCGCGAGCTTTTCCGACGGAAGCAAGCTCAATGAACAAACCACGCAAGGAGAAATTTCAATGGGAGTTTTCGACGGCGATCTGAGCAAGCGCGCAAGCGCCTTGAAGCGCGCAAGCCTGCACCGCGCAAACAGCCATTTTAGCAAGGCCGCCGAGCATCAGCACAAGGCCGCCGAACATCACGGCCACCTGATCCGCGCCCACAAGGGCGCCCATCAGGCGCTCTCGGCGCTGAGCAAGGTGCTCAAGGCCCATCACGACGCCGAAAAGGCCGGCGCGGCCGACAAAGGCGCGGCCGACTCGGCGCTGATGGCCGACATGGCACGCAACGAATTCCCCCACGACGAGGTCGCAGCCCATCTGGCGCGCGCCACCGAGCATCTGAGCAAAGCGGCCGAGCACGCCGCGATCGAGGGGCGGCACGCCTCGCGCGCGATCGCCCATCAGGAGGCCGGCATGCACCATCTGGCCAAAGCGATGGCCGTATGGGTCGGCGAGAAAGGCGAGGCGCCGGGCGACCCGTACCCGGGCCTTTACGAGGTGCCCCCAGGCGTCCATCCGATGGCCCAGGACGAACTTACGGAGGGAGACGTGCCCGACTACGATTTGAAGTATCCGTACGCGCTCGGTGACGAAACCGAGGATATCCCGCCCTACAGCACGCCGCCGGCAAGCGTGGAGCGAGCCGCGATGGGCGGCGGTGTGGTCTCGGCCCGCGAGGCCGCGCTGATGCGCAAGGCGGCTTACCTGGAAGGCAAGCTCGAGGCGCTCGCCAGCACGCCGGCAAAGCCGCGCGCCCAGCTGTTCGCGGTGAGCAAGCAGATGCTCGGCGCGGACGCTTCTTACAACCGCGAGCGGGTGGCCGAGCTTCTGGAAGGAGTGAGCGAGAACGACGACCCGCTGCGAGCCAGCGCCCGAATCCTCGGCAACATGGTGCTCAAGGGAATCGGCGCGCGCTCGACCTTCGATCCGGCCTTCCGCGGGGCGGCCGGCGGCTCGCGCTTCGGCACGCTGCCGACCCGGATGTAGCCCCGCTTCGGGTACGGCCCGCTACGACAAACCGAGAAAAAGAGGTTTAGAGGCAATGGCTGGTGTTCCAAGTTCGTTGTTAGGAATGGGGAATTTCGGCGGCTACGACGCGCCGCTTCGTCGCGCGCTCTCCTCGCGCGAGTTCGACGAGCTCGTCAAGGCGGTCGCCGAACGGGTCTCGAAAGCCGACACGATCACCCAGGCTACCGGGCTTCTCTGGTACGACCTGCGCCCGATCGTTCAACTGCTCTACCCGTTCAAAGAGCTCATCCCACGCATCTCCCGCCTGCCGCGCGTGCCGGGCGACGGCGGCAACGCCTACCATTGGAAGCGTATCACGGCGATCAACCTGAACAACTTGTCGGTAGGCGTAAGCGAAGGCAACCGCGGCGGCCGAATCGCGATCGAGGTCCAGGACCAGACCGCGGTCTACAAGACGCTCGGGCTCGAATCGGACGTAACGTTCGAGGCCCGGCTCGGCGCGATGAACCTTATTCCGGACGCGCTCGGCAACTCGATCCAGTCGAATCTGCGTTCGCTGATGATCGGCGAGGAACAGACCCTGATCTTGGGCAACGCGAGCACGGCGCTCGGCGTCACCCCCACGCCGACGCTCACGGCCGGCGGCTCGGGAAGCGCGTTCGCCGCGGGCACGGTCTACGTGCGATGCGTGGCGCTGTCCGGCTTCGGCTGGCTCAACTCGAGCGTGCAAAACGGTGTGCCGGGGCAAATCACCCGCACCAACGCCGACGGCTCGACCGACACCTACGGCGGCGGCTCGGCCCAACCCTCGGCCGAAGCGTCGGTAAGCGTCACCGCCGGCCAGAACGTCACCGCCACCGTCACACCAGTCCCAGGCGCTGTCGCCTACGCCTGGTACTGGTCGCAGACCCAGGGCGCAGAGACGCTCGGCGCGATCACCACGACCAACCAGGTGATTCTCGCGGGGATGCCTTCCGGCACCCAGCCGATAACCGCGCTCCAGGTAAACGGCGCCTACGTCGATAATTCGACCAACGCGCTTCTGCCCGACGGCATCATCTCCCAGATCTTCGGCGGCGTCTTCGGCCCCGCGCCGGGCACTGCGATGGCAACCAACGCGACGCTCCCCAACGGAATCACGATTACCGGCTCGGGTGCGCTCGTGATGACGCTTCCCACTGGAAATTCCGGGCTTACCTTCTCCGGCACCAACATCGAGGAGTTCGACGCCCTGCTGCGCGCGGCCTACGACCAGTACAAACTCGGCTTCGACCGGATCCTGATGTCGGCCGCCGACGTCACGCACTGGACCGGCGAGTTCTTCAACACCTCGGCCAACTCCCCGTTCCGCTTCTTCGCCACCGTCGACCAGGCCACCGGTCTCTACCTCGCAGGCCAGTCGGTCAACGCCTACCGCAACAAGGTGATGGGGAACACGCTCGAAATCGAGGTCCATCCCTACGTGCCGCCCGGAACGATCATCTTCTGGTCCGATCGGGTGCCCTACGAGCTCTCGGGCGTGCCCAACATCCTGGAGGCCCACGTCCGGATGGACTACTACCAGATCCAATGGCCCTGGCGGTCGCGCCGCTACGAGTACGGCGTCTACGTCGACGAGGTCTTCACCTGCTACTTCTGCCCGGCCTTCGCGATTATCAACAACGTCAACCCACCCACGGGCGTGCCCGTAGTGGGATAAACGCGGGAGGGTTCGGCGGATGAAGCTCAAACTGGACCTAGAACATTTCCTCGACGAGCGACGCTTCAACCTCGAGGCGCAAAAGCTCTCGCGCGCGCGCCTGCTGCGCGCCGTCGAGCGCCCCACGCGCGTGTCGGTGGGCGGCAAGGAGTTCGCCGTGCGCGACGGCGTGCTGGACGTCCCGCCCGAACTGGCAGAGGTCTTGCTCGCCCAGGGATGGCGCAAGACGGCGGACGAAAGCCGCGCTCCGTCGCAAGGCAAAAACCAGGACAAAGCAGGCGGATGAGCGCATGGAGTAGGGCGGCTTTGAAAACCCACGCGCCCCATCCGGTGCCCGGCTCGTCGACGTTTCGAGCTGCGCACCCGCTACCGTACAGGTTCGCGCCTTGCAGCCGCGCAAAAGCGCACGGTTGAGAGGCGCTTGGGCAAGAGGTGAGGACGAGCGATGGCGCTTGCGACATCACCCGACCCGCGCGACCTCGCGCTGGTAAGCGACGTCAAAAGCTATATCAACCCGACGCTCGGCTCGACCGACGACGCGCTGCTCCAGACGCTGCTTACCGCGACCTCGCGCTGGATCGCGCAGTACCTAAACCGCAACCTCAACGCCCAGACCTACACCGAGGTGCGCGACGGCACGGGTACGGCCTCGATGCGGCTGCTCAACTGGCCGGTGGTGAGCGTAAGCCAGGTGATGGTCGACAACGCGGTGATAAATCCGGCGCCGAACCAGACCGCCTCTGGCTACGTGTTCAATCCGCTGACCGGCGTCATAAGCCTGCGACCCGACATCTTCGGACTTGGCGGCTACTTCGCAAAAGGCGTGCAGAACGTGCGCTTCGTATACGTCGCCGGCTACAACACGCCCGGGATGTACGCGCTGGGCGCGACGGTTGCGGGCGCGCCCGACCTGCCGGCGGCGCTGTCGATGGCCGCGATGCAGCTTTGCGCGCTCGTCTATCGCCAGCGCGACCGCGTCGGCGACACGAGCGAAAGCGTGGCTACCGCGGGGCTCGAGCGCGTCACGTACTTCATGGGCGCGCTCCATCCAAGCACCAAATCGATCCTCGACCTCCATCGCGAGGTGGTGCCCGTGGATGGGATGTCGGTCGCGGCGTTCGGCGGATGACGCAAAAGGGCAAGCGGCCGAGCAGTTTCGCTCGCTCTGGGCGGATCGATGGCGATCGGACGAGAGAAAATTTACGTGGCCCTGTTCGACTTGCTCACGCAAAACCTGCTCGCTCCAGCAGGTCCGTTCGCGTTCGCTTCCCGACGCTACCGGCCCGCCTCCCAGACCGGCACCGCGAACTTCCCGGCCTTCTACCTGATCCGCGGCCGCGAGGAGTACCGGCGCGAGCTGCTCTACGGGCCGGCAACCGTCGTGCTAAGGGCGCACGTCCGAATCCAGGCCGCCAACGGCGACGACCCGAACGCGGTCACCGAGACCCAGATGAACGAGCTCGTCGATGCGGTGGAAAACGTGATCGAGAACTACTCCGGGCGGCTCGGCACCCATGCCCTGGGTGGCCTGGTGCAGGTGATCCAAATGAAGTACGTCCAGCCGCTCGTCGACGCCTCCGGAATGGGGCGCTTTTCCGAACAAACGGTCGTCATCGAGATGATGACCAACCATTGAGGCAAGGGTAATCAGGATGGCCAGCGATCTGCGACAGTTCATTTTCGGCCCGGGCTCCGGATGGACCCGGCTCATCCAGTACGTCGACGGGACGCTCCCGACTATCTCCCAGCCACGCCGCTTCGACGTGGTGCAGGAAGTGTCGCTCGAATTCGACCTTACGCTCGAAGAACTCTACGGCGAGCAGATCTACCCGGTCGCGGTCGGACTCAGCAAGGGCAGGGTCAACGGCCGAATCAAGCTCGCTGCGCTCGGCGCCAACCTTATCAACCAGGCCTTCGTCGGCTCGAGCGCAGGCCCCCAGTCAGGGCAGCGCGTGATGGCGATGACCGGAGCGCAGATCGGCGAGTTCACCACCGTCCCCACCGCCTCGCCGTACCAGTACACGGTCGCCAACGCCGCGACCTTCGTCGCCGACTGGGGCGTGCGCTACGGCGACACCGGACTTCCGCTTCTAGCGGTGAGCAGCGTCTCGGCAGCGGGTCAGTACTCGGTCAGCTCGGGCGGCGTGTACACCTTTGATGCCGCCGACGCAGGACGGCCGGTCTACATCGACTACGAGTACACCCAGCCCACTGGCGCAACGCTCGAGATGACCAACGTCCTGCAGGGCGACGTCGCGATCTTCAGCTTCCGCTACCAGGGTATCTTCTCCGGGCGCAAAATCGGAATCTATCTGCCCAACGCTGTCTCCGACAAATTCAACTTCCAGACCAAGCTTCAGGGTTTCAGCGAGCCTGAAATTATGTTCAACGCCTTTGCCGGACCGGACGGCGTCGTCGGCTATATCTACCTGGCGTCGTAAACCTGCGCGCGCAAGCCGCAGCGAAGTGATCTGGGTCGTTCGATGGCGGGACGAATCTACCACGGCAGGATGAGCGAGCCACCGTTCGAAGGGCGCGCGATCGTGGTGCGCGGCGAGACGTTCGTCGTGCCGGAACTCACGATCGGCGCGCGTCGGGCGCTCTCGCCCAAGCTCAAGTGGATGTACGAGCGCTTCGGCGCAGGATCTGGCAAAAACGGCGAAGTTCCATACGAGGAACTGGAGCGGCTCCATTCGCTCTGGTTCGAGACCGCGCTTTTGGCGCTCAAGATGAACTACCCGGAAATCACGCCCGAGCTCGTCGCCGAGAACTTCAGCTTAAGCCAAATCCGCCAATGCTTCGAGGCGGCCGTGGGTGTGCCCGCGCGCGACTCGAGCGAACCGGCGCGCCCTACACTTGCGGCGACCGAGACGGCCGCCGCTGGGTCGAACCCGACTGGAGCGAAATCTACGGACTTTTGATAACCGTGACCGGCTGGACCTTCGAATATATCGACTCGCGCGTAACGCTTTCCCAGTTCAACCGCCTAGTCGAGTACTGGTCCAAGCATCCGCCGGTCCATCTCTTGCTCGCAACGCTTCTTGCTCCGCCCGAGGCGCAAAAGCGCCGTCCGGCAAGGGTCATCCGCTACGACCGCAACACGATAGAGGAACTTTTCAGCGCCTGGCGCGCCGTCGGCGGCGCGGTCGCGCCGCAAGGCGTCTGACGCGAAGCGGGTAATGGTAGCACGACTCGGGCTTAAAGCGGCGATCGAGGGAGAAGGCTAGACAGTGCCGTATCAGTACGCGCTCCTTCCAGGCGAATTCGAGCCGACTCAGTTCGACCTGCGCACGGCGGCCGAGCAGATGCGCGCGATGCGGGAAGAGGCGAGCACGACGGCGCAGGCGGTAAAGCTCGCCACGAGCGAGCTCAAAAAGGGAGTCGCGGACGCCGCCACGCCACTGCAAGATTTGCCTGCGCAGATGGCGAATGCGCAGACGCTCGATTCAGCCCAGGCGGTCGTCGCCGCTCAGCAAACGGCCGCGCTCGAGACGGCTTCCACCACTGGATTGGAAGGTGCGTTCGAGCCGCTCAGCCAAGGTGCCGAGATGATTACGCGCACGGCGCTCGCCGACCCGAGACGGATGAACGAGGCGCTGCGCGCGATGGGACGCGACTTTATCGCCAGTATGGTTCGAAGCCATGCCGAGGCGCTTGTAGGTGGCGCAGAGAAAGGCTCGCTCCTTTCGGCGATCTACGGTGAGAGAGGACGCGGCGGCGGGCTCACCGGACTTGCGCAGCGCTATCTCTTCGGTGCGACGGAAGGACCCGGACCGCTCGGCCCCAGCGGCGAACTCGTCGGCGCAAACGGACTCGCCGCACCGCTTGCCGGCTACGGCGCCGAGCTCGGCGAGCAAGGGAGCGAACAGCTTCAGGCGCTGTCTGACAACTTTTCGCAGCTCAACAGTTCGCTGAGCGGGCTTCCCGAAACGTTCGACCAGCTCGGCACGAGCACGAGCGAGCTTCCCGAGCTATTCCAAAGCCTCGCCGGCTCGTTCAACTCCGCCCTGGGCGAACTCGCCTCGCTAGGTGGCGGCGGTATTGGCGGGCTCGGCTCGCTCTTCTCGGGCCTCGGCGACGTAGGCGCGATCTTCGGCTTCGAGCGCGGCGGAATCGTGCCGTCGGCCGCCGGCGGAATGATCGTCGGACCAGGTCACGGAACGCTCGCGATGCTCCATCCACGCGAAATGGTCCTGCCAGCCCATCTTTCGACCGGGATCCAACGGCTGATCGGCGATGCGACCGGCCCGACCGCCAGCCACAACATCAACGTCAACTACCACGTAAGCGCCCTGGATGCGCGCTCGGTGCGGGAACTTTTGATGGAGCACGGCGACACGATCACCAATATCCTCCAGCGCTCGCTGAGAGCGTCGCCCCGTGGCGGTTCGGGCTTCGTAATCAGCTGAACGATGGTCGCGGTCAAAGGCGCGGACGGTTGATCGAAGAGATGGCAAGCTCGGGCGAGCTGATGGACAAGTGGCCAAGAATTCGCCGGGGCCTCGGCGCGGGATTGAGGGTAGATGGAACGGATGGAGGACTCTGCGCGCAAACGTAAACCAGGCCGCCAAGGCCCCGGCCGGTCTAGGAGAAAAGAGTGTGGAAGCGATAGCAACGATGGCGCTTGTGGCGGCGCTCAGCAAAATGCCGCTCGGGATGCGGCGGGCGTATATCGAGGGCAGGGAGCGCTGCTTTATCGAATGGGGAATCTGCCAGGAGACCGACGATCCGACCGGCGGAATCAGCTGCAGGGCGGCGGACGAGCAAGAATGCGATTGCCAAAAGTGCGATCCAGAGCCGCCGCCGAACAACCATCCAGATAAGGGAGGTCGCGCGATTTAGCCGTGAGAATGATTGCGCTTGGAATTATGGAGGGCGCGCTCTTGATTCAATGCGCGCAGACCTACTTCTACGAGCCAGCCAAGTTAATGCGCCTTGCCCATCCGCGCGCATCCGAGCTCTTCGCGCGCCTGCTGATAGCGGCGCCGGATGAGCGCCGTCGGCTGCTCGACGAGCTTAAAAAGAACTTCGAGCTGACCGAGATAGCGCCCGAAGAGCTAGCAAAGGCGCGCGAATTTTTGATCGAGATCGACTGAGATGACCGTCGAAGTTCTAGCTTTGGCCGCGTCTTCGGCTTGCGTCGGCGACCCGTCGCCTCTTAACACTCGCCCAGTGCAGGGCGAAGCGGCGACAGCCGACGCCGTCGCTCCAGATACGATGCGAACGAAGTGGGGAGTATCTCGCAAATGATCCAGATAAGCGTTATCAACGAGTCTACGCTCCTTTCGGACTCGGCCGTAAGCGCGATCCTTCCGGCGCTTCAGACGCAATGGAACCGCGATTTGGCAAGCGTATGGAGCGTGGAGGAGGTAAGCTTGGCGCTCGTGCCGAAAAGCACGCAGCCCGCGCCGGGATCGTACTGGATGGTGTTTCTCGACAACAGCGACCAAGCGGGGGCGCTGGGTTACCATGACCTTACGCCCGAAGGATTGCCGCTTGCGAAAATTTTCGTCGAGACCGCAAACGAGGCAGGTGAGCCCGTAAACCTAGTCGCCTCGCACGAAATGTGCGAGATGGCGGTCGACCCGTATATCAACTGCGCCTTCCAGGACCTAAGCGGCTACTTCTGGGCGGGCGAGGTGTGCGATCCGGTCGAAGCCCCGCAATACGCCTACCAGATCGACGGCGTGACGGTGTCGGATTTCGTCACTCCGGCTTATTTCGGCTACGAGTACGCAAGCGGGCCCTACGACTTCAAGGGCTACGCAAGCGGCCCGTTCGTGGTGCTCCCAGGAGGATACGCGCAGGTGTTCGTGCCGCGGTTCGGATGGATTCAGATAACCGGCGACGACGCAAGCAAAGGCTCGCGCGCGTATCCCCATCCTGGCTCGCGGCGCGAACGGCGTCGGCGGGGCAGGGCCAACTGGCGGCGAAGCGTGCTTCAGCGCTGAGCGGAAGGGTGGCGGCGATCGCGATTAGTTGGGCCCAAGCGGCGCGCAGGTTGCGAACGCTTGGAGTGTTGGAGGCGCGGGCGAGGCTTTCAAGCAAACGTTTTCGGGCGCGCGGTGTTGGATGGCTCGGCGGAAAAGCGCAAGGTGCCGTTGCTCTCGGTCGTAAGCTCGCCCCTGACGAGGCGCTTTTGGCGATGGCGATCCAGTTCGTAAAAGCCTGGACTACCCAGGATGCTTCTTCGAGCACGACGAGCGTGTCGATCACGACCGACTCGAGCCTTTCGGCGGGCGACCTGATGCTCGCGCTCGTATGCCTCGGTGCTTACGGAACCGGCATGACGAGCAGCAGCTTTACCGCGCCCTCAGGATGGACCGTGCTTTCGAGCGCCTACCCGCTAAAGACCGAAAGCAGCGCGAATCCCTGGGGCGTCTGGGCGATTTACTGGAAGATCGCAACTTCAGGCGATATCGGCGCCACGGTTACCTTCTCCTGGTCGGGAGTGAGCACGTATCCTTCGCTCGCGGTGGTCGCCTACAGCGGCACAACGACGAATCCTATCGACGCGACCAATTACAATTTGTACACCAAGAACACCTCGAGCCTCGTCGCGCCTTCGATCAACGCCTCGGCGGCAACCGACCTTCTGGTCTGTTTTTACTCCACCGTAGAGCAGTCGGCGACCTACACCGACAGCTACACGCTGCCAAGCGCGCTTTCGCAGCGCGTGAATTTCTCGACTAAGTACCAGTTTTTCGGTGGCTCCGCACCTGGAATCGCGATCGGCGACTTACAGCTCAACGCCGCAGGTGCAACTCAAAGCCAGACGTGCGCGGTCAGCGGCAACAGTAACGACACCGGATGCGCGATCGCGATCACGCTGCTCGCTTACCAGGCTGGTCCGACCTACTCGATAAGCGCCGCCTTCGCGCAGGCGAACGTGGTGGGATCGGGCGGCTCGTCGCTCGCCGGTGCGGCTTTGGCGCAGCGCGCAAGCGAGGCTGCTTTCGAATCGGCCGACGTAAGCGGTGCTTGTGCTTGGCAGCTACAGCTTCTCGGATCGCCGGCGGCAACGTTGCTCGGCGGACCGTCCCAGGCGGCCTCGGTTACATCTGGAGCGTCGGCGGCGAGCGCTCTGAGTACCGCTCAAAGCTCCAGTGCGAGCGGCGCGCCCGCGATGGCGTCGTCGGTCGGCGGCACGATCGCAGATAACCTCGCGCTTTCGTCGACCGGGACAGGCTTACTGGAAGGTTCGCCCGCGGCGCAGGCCGGCGTGCAAAGCGGTGCAGGCACGGTTGCTTATTCGGCGGCCGCGACAAGCGCCGGAATAAGCGACTTCGCCGAGCCTGTCGCAAGCGCGCAGCTGCTGTCTTCTTTAACGCTCGAGTTTGTCGAGCAGGCAAGCGCTGCGCTCGGCATTGCGCCGCAGGAGGTGGCGGCCTTTGGCGGCGCAGCGGCAAGCGCGCAAGCATTTGCGCTGCTCGAACGGGTGGGTGCGGGCGCAAGCGTGCTCGAGACGAGCGCGATCGAGCTTTCGATGGCGCTTGCGGCGTCGTGTGCAATGGAGGCGCAAGTTGCGGCGCTTGCGTCGGCGGTCTTTGAACTTATCGGTGCGCTTTCCTCCCAGGTAGAGTCGATCGCAATCGCGCGGATCGCGCTCGTGCCGTCGCTCGACGGCTCGTTTTCGGCCGCGCTTGCAGGCTCTTATCTTGCCGCGGGGCCGCAGGCTGGGGCGACGGCCGCGCCGCTACTTGCTGGCGCAAACCAAAACGCAAGCGCGCTCGGCGCCGACATTCAAAACGCGATAGCATGCCAGGTCGCGATCGCACCTTCGATGACCACGTTCGAAAGCTTGATCGCAAGTCTCCTGTGCGCGCTTGCGCTTTCGGGCGCGCTCGGCGACGAAGAGAGCGCGAGCGCCTTCGCGGCGCTGCTTGCGCAATACGGGCTCGTGTCGGCGCCGGTGTCCGAGGCGATCCAGATCACGGTTGCTTTGATCCTGGAGGCACCGCTTGCCCGAAACCTGGTGATCGCCACGCCGATGGCGAAAAGTTGCGCGCTCAGCGCGCCGATTGCGCACGCGGTCGTGCTCACAGCGCCTCTTTGCCGAGCGATCGTCGTAACGAACGAGCCGCCGTTCGGCCCGTAGCAGCGTCTGCAAGCAAATACCGCTTGATTGGAGATAAAGGAAATGATCGAAAAGTTGGAAGAGCTTTTGAACGAAGCTAAAGCCGGGCGCCATCGAAGCGACCCCGATTGGCTTGCCCGCAAGCTTCTGGCTATCGCGGCAAGCCCGGCGAAACTCTCCCAGAACGCGCAGGCCTTCGGCGGGCTCGGCGCGCTTTGCGGCGGCTTGCTCGAAAATCGCCTAGGTTCGACCTGGAACGTGCGCGTCTGGGAGGGTGCGCCGGGAGCGAGCAGGCTCGTGAGCGAGTTCGGCGGCCATAACCTTATCCCCACCCAGGGCGCGACCTGGCTGATAAACCTTCTAACTGCCGGGCAATCGACGCCGAGCCTTTATATCGGGCTCCTTCAGCCGGTCGGCACCAATTCGAGCGGCGCGATGACTTCCGGCTCGAACACGCTTACCTTTTCGACCGCGCCGTCGCCCGCGCTGATCGTGGGGCAGGCTGTGTCGGTGGCTGGCGCGGGGACGGGCGGCGCGCCGCTCAACGCTTACGTCGGCACCGTCAACTCCAGCACGAGCTACGCCTTGGTCACGACGCTCAACGGCTCGACCGCAGCCAACGCCGCGGCGTCGGTCTCGAGCGCCACGGTGACGATCGGTCCCGCCTTCGCGATTAGCGATACGCTTTCGAGCCGGGCGAACTTTTTTACCAACTTCAGCTCGCCGAGCACGCTTCCCCAGTTCTCGCCCGGTGCGCCGTCGGGCACAAATCCCGTATCGCGCGCTGGCGCGGCCGTGACGTTTACGATTTCCGGCTCGGGCGGCACGATCTGCGGCGGCACGCTCCAGGACCAAAGTGCGGTCGCCGCGAGCTACACGAGCGGGAACCTTATCGGCGAAGTGATGTTCACCGCCGGCGGAGGGCTCGGCGCAGCGCCCGTCTTCCAGCCCACGGTTGCGGGCAACACCGTGCAGGTGACCGTGACCTTCAACGTAAACGCGGGGTGAGCCGATGGGGCGCGTGCTCGCGTTCGACCGAAGAGGCGGCCGAGGGTCGAAGGCGCGCGGGACCTGGAAGGCGGCCGAGCAAAACGCAAAGGCTCACGTGCGGATCGGCAAACGATGGGCCATTACGGTCGGTTTGCCGCACGTGGAGAGCGCGCTTTTGTTCGCGGCGGGTGTGCTGGCAGGCCTTCTGCTTGCGCTCGCGGTGCAAACGGTGAGGCTTTAAGGCGCAGGCAAGAATCGAGGCATAAAGGCGAAGCGCAAAAGCGATGGCGGTAGTATCCGGTTTTCTGGTGGCGGGCGAAGTCGGCAAGCTCATCCAATTCGTCCAGCTGAGCGTCGATATCTCGAGCGCGAGCTCGCTTACGATAAAGGCGATGCCGCCGACCGGGCTTGCGGCGCTCGAGCTCACCGCAAGCTACGTCAACGATCCGGTCCTCGGCGAGCTCGCCCAGTACGCCACCACCGGAGCCGACTTCACCACGCCCGGGATATGGACGCTTCAGCTCTGGGCACAATTCCCCACGGGCGAGCTTCTCAAGTGCGTGGAGCAACAAATCCAGGTGTTCGGCTCGCTTTAATCCGATGGGCAACAGCGTGCTTCCGACGTTCAAGGGCGTAAAGTTCAGCGTGATCCGCAAGCCGCGCGCCGGCGCCACGCTTATCCAGACCGCGACCTCGGGCAAAGAGACGCGGCTTGCGCTGTGGTCGTCGCCGATCAACGACTTCGAGCTTCAATACGAGTTTTTGTGGCAAAACCAGCCCTATCCGTCGGTCTCGGCCGTGCCGTACCCGGCGGCGATTCGCTCGTTCGGCGACCCGGTGCTGGCCGACGACTGGGCCGCGCTGGAGGGCTTTTTCAAGGCGCGCCAGGGCGCCTTCGACGATTTCCTGTTCAACGACGTCTACACGCCGGACAACTCGGTGACGCGCGAACAGTTCGCAACCGGCGACGGCGTAAGTACGAGCTTTCAGCTCACGCGCCTTCTGGGGCCGTTCGCCGAGCCCGTCCAGAGCGTTGCAGGCGTGGTGACCGGGCCGCCCGACGTGCCGCCCACGATCTATATCGACGGGACGCCCCAGCCGCAAAGCGCCTACTCGATCTCCCAGACCGGTGTGGTTACCTTTACGAACCCGCCGCCTGCGGGCGCCGTCCTTTCGTGGAGCGGAAACTACTACTGGCGCGTGCGCTTCGCCCAGGACATCAACGACTTCGAACTCTTCATGCACAACTTCTTTCGGCTGCGAAAGGTCGAGCTTACGGGGATAAAGCTTTAGCGAGAAAAGGGGGAAAAGGAGCTTTAAAAAATTCGCTACCTTGGCCGGTTTGCTGGATGGATTGCCCGATGGACGAGATAAAGGTAAGCGTTTGTTTCTCCCGCTCGAACGACTGGCTTGGCGACGCGATCCGGTTTTTCACCGGCGGCGACGTAAACCACGCCTTTCTTGGATGGAACGATCCCCATTTCGGGATTCCCGTCGCCCTAGGCGCGAATCCCAACGGACTTACGCTCTCGCCCTACGAGCGCTTTCTCAAGCCGCCCGAGCAGGTGATGTGCGTGTTCGAGCCGCCGGCCAGTTTGTGGCCCGGGATACGGGCGCTCGCGCCGATGCTCGATACGCCGTACGACTACGGCGGATTGGTCGGGATGTCGATGGTCGAACTGGTGCATCGCGCGCTTCGCCGATGGATTCCGAATCCGTGGCGGTCGAAACTGATGTTCTGTTCGGAGTACGTGCGCTGGGTGCTCAAGCTTTCGGGCCTCGACCCGCACGGGCTCGACGACGTTCCAGTCTCGAGCACCGACCCGGCGCGCCTGTTCAAGGCGATAAGCTCAGACGGTCGTTTCAAACGCCTTGCGGACACAAAACTGCCCTGACAGGGCGCAAGCGAAGTAGGGCGCTTTGCGCAAAACGCGCCGGGCGCCTTGTTCAAAGCAGGGTCGGCGCGATAGGAGCGAAAAAGGTTCTTAAAGCTTCGTCGCAAGCCGAGCCAGAGCGAAGGCAGGTAACGAGAAGTGGAGCTACAAGACGCGAACGAAGAGAAAATCGCCGGTCTCAAGGGCTCGGCAGTGTCGGTCAATGGCGAGCTTAGACGAATCGGCGGCGTGGCCAGCGTGGCTGCCGCGATCTTCGCCGCCGGGTTTGCCGCCTCTTGGATTATCGGCACGGTCGACCCGAACTATCGGCTGAGCCGAATCGAGGGCAGCGTGGAAAACCAGCAGCAAACGCTCAGCGTCGCCGTCACGAAGCTCGACGTTGCGATCTCCCATCTGGAGGACCTCGGCAACCGGGTGGGCGAGCTCGCCGCCCAGATGCGCGAGGCCGAGCAGCGCCTGACCAAGCTCGAGCTCAAGATCGCCCAGATCGACGCCCAGGTGCGCGCCGACGAGGGCGCGCTCGAGGCGGGCGGCTTTCTCGTCCCCGCGCCGCGCAAGCGAAAGGAGGCGGTCGAATGAGAGCGGCCACACCCCAGATGCAGGCGCTGCTTGCCAGTCCGGCCGGCCGTGCGCTAGTCGCGTGCGACCTCTACACGTTCGCGCTTGTCGACGGCACCACGATGTTCTTTACCAGTTTCGACCGCGACGTCGTCTACAACGGAATCGTCTACAGCTCGGCGACTCGGCTCGAGATCGGCGCGCCCGGGCTGCCGCGGATCTCCTGGAAGCGCGGAATCAACGTCGATCGTCTCGTTATCACGCTTGCGCCGCGCGCCGCTGACCCGGGCGACTTGAACCTCACGCTGGCGCAGGCGCTGGTGGCGGGGCGGTTCGACGGATGCAAGGTCACGCTCGAGCGCACCTTCAACCCGATCGTCTCGCCGAGCTCGCCCCAGGCGCAGGTCGACCCCAGCCTGGGCACGATCGTGCTGTTCGTGGGACTGGTCTCGGAGGTCGCGATCGACCGGACAATTGCGCGGATAACCGTAGCGCCGATCTCCGAGCTTTTAAACATCCAGTTCCCGCGCCATCACTTTACCACCCAGTGCCGATGGACGCTGTTCGACGCCGGATGTTCGAACAGCCGCACGGCGAGCGACGGCTCGATAAGCGCCGGTTCGCAGACGCTCGTCTCCTCGACGCTTGCTTTCACCAACTCCGACGTCGGCCGGCCGATCACAGTGGTGGGCGCAGGTGCCGGTGGCTCGAACCTGGTGACCACGATAAGCGCGGTGGAAAGCTCCTCCCAGGCGACGCTCGCGGCGCCGGCCGCCGTGTCGGTAAGCGGCGCCACGGTGACGATCGGCCTTCTGGCGCAAAACTTCGCCGTTTCGGGCTCGGCGGCCGCCGGCTCCACGCGCACCCAGGTGCTGGCTGCGCTCGACAACCCGCCCGGCTACTTCGACCTCGGGCGGATCGTGTTCACCGGCGGCGCGAATCTGGGAATATCGCGCACGGTTCAGTCGTACTACGCCGGCAACGAGAGCTACGAGCAGGCGGTGCTCGCCGACCAGCCGGTCGGCTACTGGCGGCTCGGCCAGAACGCCAACGATTATTCGGGCAACGGCTTTAACGGCACGGTCAGCGGCGGCGTAACCTTTGGCCAGCCCGGGGCACTGGCGGGCGACACGATGACCTCGGCGCTTTTCGACGGCTCGTCGGGCTATATCACGTTTCCCCTTCCAGATCCGGGCTCGATGCCGAACAGCGAAAGCGCGATAAGCTTCGAGTTCTGGGTCAAGCCCGCCTATCCCCAGATGCAAGGCATCTTCGACACCGACCCGTACGGCGAGGAGCTTTCGGGCGGCTATCGCCAGGGGCCGGGCGCCTACGCGCTTCGCAACTTCAACTACGGCTACGGCGGCTTCGAATGGAACCCGGCTGCGCCCGCGGTGGCCTTCGCGATGACGCCTGGCGTCTGGCAGCACGTGGTCGTGGTTTTTCGCGGGATGCAGTATATCGACGTGTTCGCCAACGGACGGCTGGCGGCGAGCGCCTCCGCCCAGGGCAACGGCGTCTATGAATGGACCGAACTCGTGGTCGGGCGATGCTACTTCAACTGGACCGGCAACAACTATAACTGGGGAATCCCAGGAAGCGGCACGCCAGGGTCGCCGCCCGCGCCGGGATTCTACTACGTCTACTTTTCGGGCTACCTCCAGGAGCTTGCGGTCTACAACTACGCGCTTTCGTTCGACCAGATCGCCAACCATTACCGAATCGGCTCGATCGGGCCGAACAGCTACCCGATCGCCCAGATAAACTTGTGGCAGGCGCTGCCGTACGCGCCCAACCCAGGCGATCCGTTCGTGATTTACCCGGGATGCGACAAGACGGTGTTTTCGTGCGCGCGAAAGTTCAACAACTTGATCAACTTCGGCGGCTTTCCGTTTATCCCGACCGAGGAGACGGCGCTTTGAGCGAAGCACGGACGACGGTTTGCGAAGCGCAGGCTTTGAGGTGTGACGCGATGGATGAGCGGGCGGCGCAATGTTGCGCGGGCGCAGGCGTGGGGCTTGCGCGAGGGCTCGAGCCGGCATCGCAGCTCGCTCAGCGCAAGGCCGTTGTGCGCGAGGCGCGCCGATGGCTCGGTACGCCCTACGTGCACATGGGACGCGTGCGCGGAGCGGGCGCGGATTGCGCGACGCTTTTGTGCGAAGTGTTCGAGCGCGCCGGCGTAATTCCCCACGTCGCGCTTGATTACTACCCGCTCGACTGGTACCTGCATCGCGACCAAGAGCGCTACCTCGCGACGGTCGCGCGCTACGCAAGGCGAGTCGAGCGCGCCGAGCCGCTGCCCGCCGATATCGCGCTGTACAAGTTCGGGCGATGCGTAAGCCACGGCGCGATCGTGCTCGCCTGGCCGATCGTGATCCACGCCTACCGGGCCGCTGGCCAGGTATGTTTGGCCGACGCGACGAAGTCGCCGCTTGCGTCGCGCTTTCACAGCCTATGGAGCGTTTGGGAATGACGAGCACGGCTAAGCTTGACCGGTTCGAACAGGTCGCCCGCGCGGCGGTAAACGCCCTGGCCGAGGAATTGCCGAGCGCGACCCAGGTGCTGGTTATCGTCAGCGACCCGATCGTCGCCTCGACGCCGGCGCCGGCCTTCGTGATGGCCTGCTCGCGGGGCGTAAGCCGCGGTCAGGCGGCGCTGATGCTCGCAAGCGCGCTCACCCATCTGGAGGACGAAACGGCTTAGTTGCTAAGGCGCGCTTCGGCGTGGGGCATAACGTCAAAAAATTCCGTCGACCGCGCGATTGGGAGAAAAAACTAGATCGCAAGGGGCGAACCAAAGGCTTGGTCAGTATGAAGGGAAGCAAAGGCGATCAGAAGAAAGCTGCGGGCAGAAGCTGCCGGCCGGAGGAGGCAAGCGATGGCGCTGTTTGAGGCGGGCGGCTCGGCGGCTAGTCCGCCGCGCGTTCACGGCTTTCGTATCCAGCAGTCGCGCACGCCGATCGTAATTCCGGTCGTCTACGGCACGGCCCGAATTCCGGCCAACGTGATCTGGTTCGGAGACTGGATGCCGTTTCGGGTGAATTTGGGCGGCAAAGGCGGGCCGTCGATCACCGGATACAGGTATCTAATGTCGTTTCAGTTGGCGCTGTGCCAGGGACCGATAAAGTCGGTCAACAGCGGATGGGAGACCGGCGGCTACGCCTCGCGCATCCCGCCCAACATCGTGCAGCAGGACTGGGCGGTGTTTCTGGGCGAATTCGGGCAGCAGCCGTGGCCCTACCTTCTGTCGCACCATCCGGGAATGGCGATCGGCTACACGGGAGTGGCCTGGGTGGGCCAGGAATGGCCGACCACGCCGAGCAACGTCTGGAGCGTCGAGGCCTACGCGCAGGACGCGCTGCCCCAGTTCTCCTTCGAGGTGACCGGCCTTTTGCCGTACACCGACCCGACCGGCGTGACCCATCTCGACGCCAATCCGGCCGACGTGATCGCCGACCTGATGACGAATCCGCTCTACGGCCTGAAGATATCGTCCGAATATATCGGCGACCTTTCCGACTACCGCGACTACTGCGCCGCCTACGGGCTTTTGCTCTCGCCCGTGTTCGACCGCCAGCGGCAGGCGGGCCAGTGGATCACGCTTTTGCTCGAGATAACCAACGCCGACGTAGTCTTCAGCGCGGGCCAGATGCGGATCGTGCCGTACGGCGACGCGCCCGCTACGGCCAACGGCGTGACGTGGACGCCCAACCTCGAGCCGGTCTACTCGCTTACCGACGACGACTTCATCGCCGAGCGCCACGCCGCGCCGGTCCAGGTGCAGCGCAAGATTCCCCAGGACCGCTTCAACGTCTGGGTCATCGAGTACAGCGACCGGGCCAACGACTACCGGCAGGGGATGGTCGCCGTGTACTCCGACGCCGATATCCAGACGTACATGCTGCGCAAGGCCCAGCCGCGCGAGTATTTGCCCGTGACCGACGCCGGAACGGCGCAGCGGGTGGCGCAGCTTCAGATGCAGCGGGCGCTTACGGTGCTCAACACGTACCTGTTTCGCGTCGACCAGCGCTTTATCCTGCTCGAGCCGATGGACATAGTCGCGATCACCGACGCGACGCTGGGGCTGGACGCGTATCCGGTGCGAATCGTCGAGATCGTCGAGGAGCGCGACGGTACGCTCTCGATCACGGCCGAAGATTTGGGCGCCAACTCCACACCCGGCTATCCGGTGCAGGCGCACGCGCCCTCCAACCGCTACTCGGCGCAGCTTTCGCCGGTGGGGATAAACCCACCGATGCTGTACGAGCCGCCGCCGCTCTACACGCAGGGCGTGCTCGAGCTTCTGATCGGCGTGTCGGGCGCGCAAGGCAACGCGAACTGGGGCGGATGCTACGTCTACTACAGCCTCGACGGCGACACCTACAACCTCTACGCCCATCTGACTCAGCCCGCGATTCAGGGCTTTTTGACCGCTCCGCTGCCCGCCGCTTCCGACCCTGACACGACCGACACGCTTTCGGTCGCGCTCTACGACGCGGCCCAGACGCTGAGCTCCGTCTCCCAGTCGCTCGCCGACCAGGGCGAAAATTTGATTCTGGTCGACCAGGAGCTGATAAGCTTCGCCACCGCGACCGTGGTCGGCCCTGGCCAGTACGATCTTAGCTATCTGCGCCGCGGCGTGGGCGGCTCGACCGTGGCCGCGCATGGCACGGGCGCGCAGTTTACGTACCTGGGTTCGCTTGCCAAGCTCGACCCGGCGATTTTGCGGATCGTGTACTCGAACTCGATGGTCGGCAAGACGGTGTACTTCAAGTTCGCCTCGGTAAACGGCGAGGGCGGTGCGCAGCAGAGTCTGGCCGACGTTACCGCGTACGCGGTAACGCTTGTGGGCGTGGCGCACAGCGTGCCGCCGGTGCAGGGCGGGCCGGCCTGGCAGCCCCAGGCAAGTTACGCCCAGGGCGCGGTGATTCAGGCCGACGGCTTCTTTTTCGTCGCCAAGGTCGGCGGCGTCACCGGCTCGACCGAGCCGACATGGCCGCTCGGCGTGGGCCAGTCGGTCGTCGACGGTAGCGTGGTGTGGGTCAACTCGGGCCCCGCGCCGACCTTCGCCCAGGGCACGATCACGCTTCAGGGCACCGAAACCAATTCCTCCACCCAGGCGATCGGCAACACGATGACCACCGTGGTTTCGACCGCCGTCGCCGTGCAAAGTGCAAGCGACGTCGTGCTGCTCAACGCCCTGGTCGAATTCACCTCCGACGTAAACGCGGCCGCGATGCAGATCGTCGACCAGGCGGGCGTGGTCCACGCCACGTGGTACCCGGTGCCGGCCGCAACCGGCGGGGCGACCAACTGGGTGCCGCTTACCGCCTTCCTTACCGGACTTTCGGGGCCGTACACGTTCAGCTTGCAGATAAGGCTTCCGAACTCGAGCGGCGCACAATGCTTTAGCGCGACGTTGAGCGCGATCGATCTTCGGCAATGAGAACGCAAACGGCAAAATACGCCTTCGCTTGTGCGCCCGCAGGCAAGCGCGGCCAAGCATGCAACTCGCGCGGCGAAAGCTACACGGGCGCCATACGGCGAACCAGGGCGCCGCGAGCGCGCAGAAAGGCTCTGCGCGCGAACGATATCGGGATGGGGCGAGCTTGAGCGATGGTCAAGACGCGAACGTACTACGTCGTTCACGACAGCGCAGGAGCGGTGATCGCCGTTGGCTTTTGTGACGCAAGAGTCGTCGGCGCGCGCCGCGCGGCGCTCCCTTCGGGGCTTTCGATGCTCGAGATCGACGATTCGGCGTGGGAGTCGGTGCGCGCGGACCCGAAAAAGTTCCGCGTCGCCAACCAGACGCTCGTCGACTCGAGCGGGACGAACGTTTTAGAGCAGGCGCCCGCCACCGCGTCGATCCCGACGCACGGGCAGCAGGTGGAGGCACCCGCCGCGCCATCGATTCGAGCGGACCGACCGTCGCCCGGCATCGGCGGTTCGGCGGTCAGTGGCGCGGCCGCGGAAAAAATCGGTTGAGACAGGAAAGGGGTTGAGCGATGCGAATTAAATTTAAGTACCACATTTTGCTTGCGCTTGTCGCACTCGTCGCGCTAGTCGGCGCCTTGTGGAGCGAGGCGCGCTTAGGCGCCGCAGTGGCGATCCCCCAAATCTCACCCGCCGATACCGGCCCCGAGTTCATCAACGACATCAACACTGCGTTTTCCCTTATCCAGTCCAATTTCACCACGCTTACGCCCAACGTTATCGCGCCTGCGATAACGAATCTCGGAAGCGTGTCGGGCTCGGTAACGTGCAACGTAAGCCAGAGCTCTGGATGTGTGATGACGCTGGCCGGCCCGGTTAGCAGCTTCGCGATAACCGGCGGCACGCCCGGACAGCTGATCACGCTCCAGATACGCCAGAGCAGCAGCGGCGGGGCGAGCTTTAGCTGGCCGGCCAACGTTCAATGGAGCGGCGCGCCGCCTGCGACCGATCCGACGCCTGGAGCGGTTGAGATGTACCAGCTCCAGACCTTCGACGGCGTGACCTGGTATCCGCTGGTCCATTCCTCGCTCTCCGGCAATTCGATTACCGGCACCGGCTACCTGCCGACGATCGTGGGCTTCAACGGCGAGGTGCAAAGCGCGCTCAACGTGATCGCCTACGGCGCAAGCGCAAGCCTCGAGAGCGCAAGCGCAACCGTGAGCGCCGGCTCGACCTCGGTTACGCTCAACACGCCCGCCGACTTTCAAAACGGCCAGTCGGTAGTGCTGCTCCACGCCGGGCCCGCAACCTCGCTCGCCACGCCCGCCGCGCCGACGATAACGGTTGCGGGCGAGAACTCCACGGCGGGCGCGTATCTGGAGGCCGAGCTCAACGTCGGGCGATGCACGACCGACAGCGCCGGCCTTGCCACGAGCAACGCCAACTGCTCCACGTCTTACACCTACCAGGTGGTGAACGTCGACGCGATGGGTGGGATGTCGGCGCCGAGCCCGAAGGCGACGATCAGCAACGGCCCGGCGACCCTGTCGATGGCCAACCGTCTAGTGGTCACGTGGGCGCAGGACCCCAACGCCGTAGCCACGCTGGTCTACGGATGCGCGGGCGCGAATTGCACGCCCACGCTGCGCGCGGTCGTGCCGGCCCTGCCGAGCCTTGCGAGCTACTGGAACAACTACGTTTCGGGCAGCGTCTACGGCTACGTCGACGTCGGCGGGCCTTACTTCGGCTACGACGAGGTCTACGGAACGTCGGTGCCGCCGGGAGCGGTCAACCAGAACCTGCTCGCCACGATCACGAGCGGCGCGGGCACGACCAGTATCGTGCTCAGCGCCGCGCCCTCGGTCTCGGGCACGGTGACGATGTACCACGACGACGCGCCGGCCTTCCAGGCCGCGATTCACGACGCGTGCGGGCCGGTCACGAACTCAGCGCCCGTGAACTACGCGCGCACGATCTATATTCCGGCCGGCGCCTACCCGTTCGGCGAGACGATCGACACCTACGGATGTACGTCGATCTACCTGGAAGGCGCGGGCGGCGGCGCGGCGCTCAACACGTCGCTTTCGCCATGGATTATCTGGCACGGCCCGATCGGCGGAGTTGCGATCGACCTTAACAAAAGCGCCGGAATCGAGGTCAAAAACCTGTCCTTTCCTTCGGCGCCAAACCTGGGAGGGACGGTCGGAATCGCGATCAATATCGACAACGTGACGACCAGCGCGACGACCGACGCGGGCGGCCATACGATCGTAAGCTCGAATCCCCAGCCCGGTCAGACCTTGGGGCAGGTTTCTTCCGGCAATCGAATCGAAAAGATTTTCGTCGGTGACGCGGGTGTGGGAATAAGCGTCGGGCGGCAGGGCGGCACGCTCAACTCCGAGATGAAATTCGAAGACGTCCAGATGGCGGCGTTCGGCTCGCCAGGCGGCGGATGGCTCGGCTACTACCTGGGAGGCGGCGGCGCGTCGGGCGCGCTGAGGTTAAAAGGGGGCGAAGCGAGCAACCGCGTCTTCGGAATTCTCCTCAACAACCCAGGCTCCGTGCGTGCAAGTTCGCTTAGCTTTGCGCTCAACGCAACCGACATCTACTCGGTCGCGACGATCGGCTCCACGGCCGGCATCTTCGAGGAGGACCAGGCGTGGAGCTCCGGCGCTCAGCATCACTTCTACTCGGCCGTGGTGAATCTTCCCCAAAACGCCCGGATCGAAGGCTCCCATCTGGCGGTGATCGGTCCCGACAACGTGGACCATGGCGTGCCGAGCCGGTTTTACCTGATGCCGGGCGCGGGCGGCGTCTTTTCGCTGCACGGCAATTCGATCTGCATGAACGAGCCGCAGTGCCTGGTCGCGGTCAGTACGCAGAGCGGCAATTCGCAGCGCACCTTCAGCTCGCTTATCGTGTCGGAAAACAACCTCTATTCGAGCCAGACGCCCTGGTTCCCCGCGCCGAACCAGTCGAACACGGGCGCGGGCGCGCGCGTTCAGTCACTCAACGACCTTTTCGCGCCGAACAACTGGCTTGCGACCAATCCGTCGGGGCCGCCCGAGGTGTCGGAGGCGCTCTTGACCGGACCGGGCGCCGCACTTTTTGGCGGCACCACCGAGCTCAAGGTGGTCTCGCTCACGCCCAACGCCCCCACGGTTACGCCCAACGCTACGGGCTCGACCACGTACACGTACTGGGTCTATTGCACGGGCTACCAGGGCGAGTACTCCCAGCTCTCAGCGCCTACCACGATCACCAACGGCCCGTCTTCGCTCTCTTCGTCATCCACGATAACGCTCCAGACCTCGTACCAGCCCGGATGCCAGAACTACTACTGGCTTCGGAACAACACGAGCACGCTTGCCGGCGTAAGCCCCAACCCGTACTTCGTCGACACGGGCGCGTCGTCCTCGACCAGCTACCCACCGGCAAGCGGCGACCCGATGGGGACGCTTCGCGCGGGCGGGATAACGGCCAGCGGCGCGATAAACATTGCCGGCACGCAGACCAACGGCGCCGACCAGATAAGCCACGTCAACGTGATGCGCGAAGTGGACGTTACGACCTTCGGCGCGAAATGCGACGGCGTAACCGACGATACGGCGGCGATTCAGAACGCGATCAACTACGCGCTCCAGAACAAGCGGCGGGTCGTGATTCCAGGCACGTGCGTGGTGAGCCATCTCAACATCACGCCCGAATTTACCACCTACGGCGACCCTGGCTTCAAGATTCGCGGCAACGGCCCCAACGACAGCGAGATTCTATGCGAAGAGCCGAGCGGTAACAGCGGTGTATGTATCGACGCGCTCGGCGTAAACGGCGACATATGGGAGAATCTGCGCATCGAAGGTGGGACTTCGCCGAGCAACGCGCCCTACATCGTGTTGCTCCAGGGCAAGCTCTGCCAGGGCTCCAACGTGGCGAGCGCAGGAACCGTTCACACGATGCGCAACGTGCTGATCGACACCTACGGCAGCTTCGGTATCTACAACTACGGCGCAGAGCAAACCGACTACGACGACATGTTCTTCAACTGCGCCAATTCGACGAGCGGCAGCAACTGCACGGCGCTTCTGGTGCTGTCCTCGGCGAATTCTTACGGCGTGACGGTGCCGTCGGGTGATTTGCCGAGCGGATGGAATATCTGCCCTGCGCCGCAATCGATGAGCATGGTGCAGATTCACGGCGGGCAGACGACGTTCGGCATTTACAATTCGACCGCGGGCGCGATCGTGTTCGACGACAACGTGTCGGGTTCCGCGGTCGAAGGCATCAGTCTCGACAGCGTCTACTTCAATTCCTCGAGCCTGGGCGGGAACGCCGCGATAAGTTGCACGGCGACCTCAAGCACCGGCACTCAGGTCGAGACCGGTATCCATATCGAGCGAGCCAATATGGAGGCGTACTCGGTGCTGAGCCAGTTCATCAATTGCCCCAACTCGGCGTGGTGGGACTCGGATATCCACGCCACGCTGGGCTTGAACGGCGGCATCGCTCAATACATGACGCTCAACTACCTCTACAACTCGGACGTAAGAGTCTGGGTGCCCGGCTACAACAACGACCATCTGGTGGGCGGTATCCTTGGGACCTCGAATCCCAGCTACGGAACGCATATCCATATCGGGCAGTTCCAGAACCAGATCAACTACGCAGGCTCTGGATGGGTGCTGGACGAGTCGTACCCGAACATAAACGGGCAAACCGGGCTTACGTTTTTCCCACAGGGCGTTGTGCTGGGGTCGCTCCGTGGCATGACCGTGACGAGCACGCTGGGGCAGCCGCCTGCGCCGAGCGTCACTCCACAAGGGGCGACCGGGTCGACCACCTACAGCTACTACGTCGTCTGCCACGACGCGAACGGCGGGACCAGCATCCCGTCGCCCGCGGGTACGATCACAAACGGCAACGCCACGCTTTCGAGCTCGAACAATAACCTAATCATTTGGCATTGCCCGTTTGGCTACGCCAGCGCCGATATTTTAAAGAACAACACCTCGACTGCGCTCGCGACCGGACAGCCGCCGACCGGCTTTATCAACGATACGGGGCAAGCCACTTCGTCCTACACGCCGCCTACGCGCGATTCTACTGCCGACTTCGCGCCGTCGGTGATCCGGCAGGGATGCGCCGGTACGGGCACGCTTTCGTCGGGCAGCGCGACGATCAACAACTCCTGCATCATCGGCGGCCGCCCGATTATCGTGACCGGAGTGAGCGACTCGAACGTGCTTTACGTGTCGTCGAACACGGCGGGAAGCTTCACGGTGAAGTCGACCTCGAGCAGCGACAGCTCCTCTTTTTATTGGGCGCAGCAGTGACGCTCGCTCGCAAACCGCGTCCGATTGATCGACAGCGGTCCGCCCGCCCAGCACCGGCGGCTCTGAGTCGCTAGTGTGGCAAGACGCGATCGCGCAAAGGTCGGAAAGGCAAAAATGCAGGATGTCGACACGCGAGCAGGTTGCATAACGTTCGTTACGTAGTACGTGTGCTCAGTGTTTCCACTATTATCTATTATACTTTTTTCGTAGCCTAAGCGCGTTTATTATCAATAATAAGTTATTGAGCACAGAAACATTAATAAGCTAGTAGACTTTTCGGATTGTATCGCGTATACTTAAGAGTAAGCTAACTTGCAAGCTTTCAAGTCTTGAGATCGAGGCGCGAGCGCGCGACGCGCCAAGGCGCTCAGGGCTCGGATCCTCGGGCGCGAAGGGTTTGAGCGCAAGGCGGCGCGCGCTCGGCTTATTGGGTCGATAAGAGGCGAGAGGATGGGTTTTGCGCAGGCTTTGAAGCTGGTTTTGGAGCTCGAGGGGGGATTCGAGGACAACCGATTAGACCCTGGCGGCGAGACGGTTGCGGGAATCACGCGCGCGTCGTACGAGGAGTTCTGCCGATTGACCGGAGCGCGCGGGGCGGAGCGGTTTCCCGGGCTTTCGCAGAGCGAAATCGCCGCTTTTTATCGCTGGTACTGGGATTCGCAGCGGGTGTACGACGCCGAGTCGGGCGGCAGGCGGGCGCTGCTCGAGATGGTGCCCGAGCCGGCCGACGCGGCGCTTTTCCAGTGGGCGGTGAACTCAGGATGGGGTGTTGCGGTGCGGGGGCTTCAGGCGGCACTTCTGGTCGCCCCGGACGGAGTGGTGGGACCGGTTACGATGCGGGCGCTTAGGGCGTTCAACGGACGGGGAGAGGAACTCAAGACGCGGATTTTGGCCGCCCAGATGATGCATCTGGGCGACAGCCACGGGCCGCAATGGCCGTTTTTCGAAGGAATCGCAAATCGCGTAATACGCACGGAGAAAACGCTATGAGCCTTTTGGGCGAGATCGAACAGTGGGCCTCGGGCGAGGTCAAAAACGTCGAGCACTTCCTGGACAATCTGGAGGCGCCGGTGGCTTCGATGGTGGCCGGGCTGGGACGGGAGATCGTGATGGAGTTTCGCGACGCGCTCGGATTTTTCGAAACGCAAGTGTTCGAGCAAGTCAAGGCGCTCGTGACGCAGGAGGTAAGTCAGCTTTCGGCCAAACTCGCAACCGACCCGATCGGCGCGATCGCCGAGGCCGCCAAGGCGGTCGTGCAGCAGCTTCCCCAGATCGGCGTGCGAATCGGAGCGACCGCAGTGCTCAACATGGTCGCAGCGGTCGCTCAGGACGCGATGCGAACGAGCAAATAGAGCCGCTCGAGCAGGCGCGGGCGTTCGTTGCTTTAGCGGTGTAACAGCGCGCTTTGAGCGCTTGCAAGCGGCGATGCGGGCACGGCACCGTGTTCGCGACCGAAAGGATGCTGAAATTTGGCGCGCAATGAGCTAAAATCAGAAAGGAAGGATGCAGGGATGGAGCGGGTGGATGGGACGAGTCAGCGACGGGGCGTCGTTCAATGGCTCGAGCACGCGCTCGGCTCGCTCATCGCGGCAGTATTCGCTACCGGAGCGATCTACCAACTGCCGCCTCGGTATCAGCCTTACGCGATTGCAGCGCTCGGTGTTATCGGCTATTTAGTTGGCGTGCGCGTTCCGACACCGCCACGCGCCTACGCCGCGGCGTCAGACGCGCTGGATACGCCACGCGCTCGCGAGGCAAGCGAAAGCGGCAAGCGCGGGGCTGAGAGCAAAAGCGACGCAAGCCTTTTGCAAGGACAGTTCTGAGTATGCCAAAGCTTTGCGGCCAACCCTGTGCGTGGTGCGGCGAGCCGTGCCATCTGGCCGAAACGCCGGAGGGAATCCCGCCGCACGACCATCTGTGCGCTCCCCATCTTACCGACCGCTTCGTGTCGCTGACCAAAGAAGTGCTCGAGTTGCGGCGCAAGGTGTTCGGCCGCGAAACCGGCCGCTAAGCTCAAATCCGCGGCCTTGTCCTTTGTTCTTCTGACGCCGTGTTGCGCAAAAGCCCGAAAGTTTCGCCGAGAGGTGTGCTCGGGTGCCAACGAGCGAGACGAGTTGCGATGGGGCGCGGCGGATCGGCGCTCGAGCGACGGTCAGAAGTAGGGCGATGGCGAAGCCGAGCAAAATTGGGCGAAAGCGGACCTGGATGGGACGACGCGCGCGAGCGGCTGCGTGGATCGCGATAGTCGGGCTTGCGGGATGTCAGCCGGCGCTGATTAAGATGCAGGCGCCGCCTCGCACAGCCTGCGGCGCTTTTTTCTTCGCTCCGCTTCCCGAGAAGCCCTATCTGCCAGAAGTCTTTCCGGCGCGCAAAGACTGCCCGTACGCGCTCTGCCTTGACCAGGAAAATTACGCGCGGCTACTTAAGCGAATCGAGCTTTTGGAGGCCGACGACGCGCGCGTGCGCGCGCTTTATTCGGACCAGGCTTTGGCTTACGCCCGCGCCGCGGGCTTGCCCGCCGATAGCGCGAGCGGCTTAAAGTAACACCTTAAGTTTTGGCGCGAACGGCCGTTGCGCTCGAGCGCTAGCTCGACCAAAAGGCACGCCGAGGCTGGATCGAGCGCGCGCAAGACGCGTTTGCGCCGACGCCGTGGGGAAACAAAGAATCCACCTCAGAGCGGGTGCGCGATGAGCGCGCGCTTTTGCGGCTTTTGCGTTGGCGATCGGCCAAATAAGCTTTGCCCGCGGCGGCTGGGAGCTCAGATCGGCGCAGTTAAGGTAAAGCTTTAGGTTTTTGGATGGGGCGCTCGCTTCCAACGCGGCTTTATCTCGCTTTGGGCCACGGCTCGATACGGGCGCGGCTTTCCTTAAGCGTTTTGCGCGCGGGGCAACCGATAGCGTAACAGTGGTCGGGCGGCACTCAAGCGCGTTCGACTTCGAGCTCGACGGCGCTTATATGGGAGGCGTTTTGTGCGAACATCTCGAGTAGGAAGGTTTTGAGGTCCTCGGGCGCAAGCACGCATTCGGGGCACTGTTCGTTTTTCCCCATCCGGTAGCGCACGCGAGCCACGCCGTTAGCGACAGAGACGAGCACGAGGCTTCCGCCGTCGGCCTCCACGAAGGCGTTAGCTTGTCTTACGACGTATTCTGCTGTGGCGTCGAGCGCCATCCCTGCGTCCTCCATCCTCTCTAAGTCTTCCGGCTACTCTTCTTCGTCGATCGCGCGGCTTACCGGCGCGCCTGCGCCCCAGAAGAAGGTTCCGCGTCCGGCGGCTCCGCCCACCACGAGCAGCTCGTAGCATTGCGGGTCCTCCACCACGGGCACCATCGTCTCGGGGCTCTCCCACAGCCACATCAGCTCGGGCCGCGCGGTTTCCATCGCGTGTCGTTCCTTGTTGAGCATCGCCTGGCGAAACGGGATTCGGGCGCGCTTGAACAGTTCGCGCCGGATCGCCTGTTTGTCGACTCCGTGCGTTGCCAGAAGGCGTGCGTGGTCGGGGCAGAGAAACAGCGTGTGATGCTCGCGCTCGGTGGCGCCGCTGCGCGGGTCGGCGCGATGGCCGATAAGCCACATCGCGGTGCTCACCTGGGCCAGGTTCAGCGCGGGGCTTGCGAAAACTTCAAGCAAAGGTTGAGGCTCGGTGCTGACGAAGTCGAAAAGCTCGCAAAGCCCGTAAACGAAGTGGACGGTTACCACGCTTTGCTCGGCGCGAAAGCCGCGCTCGACGTGGTAGGGGGCAAAGGGGCTTTGCTCTTCGTTTTCCGCCACGCACATCGCGTACTTCGCCGGCGTGCCGACGGTGTCCATGTCGCTCACACCCGGGTAGCAATGGCCGAGATTCATCATGCAAAGCCTGAGCGCGCGGCCGATCGCGCTGTTGGCGCGCGAGGGCGCTCCGGGGCCGAGCGCGCAGACGCCCGAGTTGAGGCCAGCGCGCTTGCGCACGGGACCGTTGACCCAGATGAGCGGAGCGTGCGAGCCCGTCGACATCGCCTTGTTGCGCAGGTTCATCGCCGGCTCGGCCAGACATTCGATCGCCGCGAGCAAAACCGGCAGATGTTGCGGCAGACATCCTGCCATCACCGCGTTGGCCGCAACCTTGAGCACCGTGGCCTGGCCGAAGCCGGGCTCGAGCACAGCCACCACCGCCTCGGGGTCGCGCCGGGTGCCGGCGAGCATCGCCTCGACCGCACGTGGCGTCGGCGCCCGCAGCGGGAAACCGTCGCTCCATCCATACGAGAGAAACGTCTCGTTCATCCGCTCGAGCGCCTCGAGCTCGTCCTCGCCCTCGAAGACGAGCTCCTTGTCTTCCAAAAGCACGATCTCCTTGCCCGGCTCAGCCGGCGCGAACGGGTTTTGCGTAAGCCCAGCGATTATCTGTTCGATCGCGCCGTCGACCATCCGGCGGATCGCCTCGGGCTTCTGGTTGGTGAGCGGCTCGGGCACGACCGCCAGCGCGAGGTCTGGGATTCCGAAGTTCTCGGCGCTGCGGCGCGCGTCGCGCACGAAACTCTGCGCGGTGAGCGCGACCGTGGGGCGGCCGCGCTTTTCGAACTCGGCGAGGTCGTGGACAAGCCACGACGTGCACGACCCTCAATCGGCGGTGGCGCCGATCACGACGTCGCACGCAGCGGCGATCCTCTCGGCGTCTGCCGCCGTTGCATGGCGCATCAGAAAACCCACGCTGCCCTCGAACCGGTAAAGGCGCACGTCGGCAAAGCGCGCCGCGATAAGCTCGCCCGCGCGCTCGAGCGCGACGTCGCCGCCGCTTTTGAGGTTCCAGTAAAGGCCTACGCGCTTGCCCGCAAGCGAGGGCTCGCGCAAAGCGCGCGGATAGCGCCGCGTAAGTGGTCGCGCCACGGGATTCACCACGGTAAGTTTCGCCATTCCAAAACTGTCCCCCGAAAAGTTTAAACGCGCCAGGTCATGCGCACCTTGACGATCGTAGTCGGCCGCACAAGGCGGCGTCAATCGGCTGGAGGTTCGCACACGTAACGTTCGATAGCGCCCGTGCCCCAAGCTTGGCGGCCGATCAGGAGCGCTTTTTCTGTCAAAGCGCGGACAAAGGCCCGTATTTTGGAGCGAGGGCTGCTATCGAAGGCGCGTCCGCTGCTCGATCGGACAATGGCTTCTATCCAAAACTCGTATCTTGCTCGGTCGAACGAGGGTTTTTACCGAAGGCTCGTATCTTGCTCAAGCGGCAGCAGCTTTGGCGCGCATATGCGGGCTTCGCATCCCAAGGCGCACGATCGATCGTGCGCGCGCTGGCGCTCTGGGTGCTATATTCGCTTTGAAGGGTCGGCAGAAGAGAAGGGCGCGTTCGGGGCGTGATCGTGAAGATAGCGAGTTTGGCCGCAGCGGCCGTCTTGATCGTTGCGGTGCCGGCGCTTGCTTTTGACCCGGAGTCGGAGTTCGCCGCTGGCACGTGGGCGATCTCGGCTCAGACCGTATGGTCGCATTACGGGCCGCGGATGGGGAACGACGGAGCGGTGGTGCAGAGCTGGAATCTTTCGGCCGAGGCGGCGATGCTACCCTTCGGCGTGATCGGACATGAGTTCATGGGTGGCGCTCTGGAGGGCGCGCCGGAGATCGGGCTTGCGCCGCTGTTCGAACATTTCCAGACGCTCGACCAGAACTTCGGCGGCCTGGGGCTAAAGCTTCGCTACTACTGGATACGCTACCGCGTCGGGCGCTTGGTTCCCTGGATCGAGGCGAGCGCAACGCCTGGAGGGACCGACCTTCGCGTACCCTATGTTCCGGGCCCGTTTATGTTCGTGATCGAGGGCGGCCTTGGACTATCGTACTTTTTGAGCGAGCGCGTGGCGCTTTACTTCGGCTACCAAATTCAGCACATCTCCAACGCCTGGACCCATCGCGACGACCGGGGACTCAACTCGCCCGCCGGAGTCGTGATCGGGGTGTCGTGGTTTTTGCGCTGAGCGCGTGGGTTTTTTTGAAGCGAACGGCCGAAGGGGCGCCTCGATACGCCCGCGCCACCGTCGCAGGTTCAAGGCAAGCGAGCGCTCAGGCACGATCCGCGCTCGGCCCGCGCGCGCCTTCGGACGCCTCGCGCATGAAGCGCTCGACCTCGCTTCGCAAAAAGCGCCAGTCCGAGCCGAGCTTAAAGCCGCGAAGCTCGCCTCGTCGAAGCAGCCGGTAGACGGTCGACGGATGGCATCGAAGGACGCGCGCCACCTCGCCGACCTTGAGCGCGGCTGAAAGGCTTGCGTCCGAACCCGGATGCTCGTAGGCCGCGCCGGCACCCGAAAGGGCGTAGTTGCGCGCGGCGCTCGAAACCGTCTTTGCTTGCCGCGAAATCATCGCCGTATTCCTCCTTCGCGATCGGTTTTCGATTCGGCCAAAAAGAGCGAACGTCTTGCGTCACGATCGGCATCGGCGCGCTCGGCTGCGAGCTCGGCGCCTTCGGACGTGTTTGCAGACGCCGCTTCGGTCAGGGCCGTAAGCGGCGCTTTTCGGTTCAAAGCCTCTTTGTCACGCGACATCGTACGCTGGTTTCTTGCCCGCGGTATCGCTTGGATGCGCCGGTGCGCTTTGGGTCGTGACCGGCGCGGGGATAGTGCTCAAATAGGCGACCAGCGCCGGCAGGTCGGCGGCGCGAAGCTCGCCTACAGCGCAGGCGCCGAAGCGGGCAAGCGCCGCTTGCCGCTGTGCGTCGGTCAGCGCCTTTTGCGCGAACAGGCGCTCGAGCTCGGTTGCCTGCTCGAGCGTGATCAGCTCGTGCACGGCTTGTGCCTGCGCGCTCGAATCAGATCCGAGCGTAGGCGGCGCACTTGGCGATGGCGTGATCGTCGTCCGGGCTTTTCGAGACCGGGGCTTGGTCCGAAAAGCCGGGAAGATATCCGCAACGCGAGCAAAGCCGTCCTTGAGCGCCTGATAGAGCGCGCCCAAGCGCACGAGCTCGCGGTCGTCGGCCTCGTCCAAGGGATGGCCGAGCAGACGGTCTAAAGAGTCGGGTGAAATTCCAAACTCGGCGGCGAACTTACCGCGCAGCATATCTATCCTTTGCGGCCGCGGGGTCGAGCTTTGGAGCCGAATCAAGGTCGCCTCGCACGCCTCGAGTGCGGTGTCGACTACGTCCTGGGGAATAAGCGCAAGGATACAGGCCCGCTCGCAGCGCGCGCCGACCGAGGCCATCGCGCGGTACGCGTTGCGCGCTTGCTCGTCGTCGTCGCCACCGGATAGCGCCACTTTGGAGCTTTTGGCGAATGCGCCGGTTGCGAAAATACGAACCTCGCGTACGTTGGCTTCCAGATCCCAGCAAAACGCTTCGACCAGCGCGCCGTTGCGCTCGCGCGCAAGCTGGCGGACTCCGAACTGAAGATTTCCCCATGCCAGCGCGAGCACGCGCGCGAGCCGAAGCGACGGGCTTAGGCAGATACGCTCGGCGCGTCGCAGCGCATAAATCGCCTGCCGTGCAACGGAGGGACGTTGACAGGCGCCAACTATTTTGGCGATCGAGCGCTTTTCGTCGCGAGGGAAGCGGCGCGCGATTTCGACCGCCGAGCGAAGGGCGGCGTCGGTCGGGTTGGGAGCGAAGCGTTCGGGATCGCTGTTGCAATGATACGCGTGAATATCAACTGCCTGTTCACATTTTACGTCTTTATATTCAGTTTGCATCGCTCGACCTTAGTCCTATTGAGTTAAGCTTGTTTTCTCGCCGCCTAGTTGAGGCATTGAAGTCGCTGTCTCGGACGGCCTCGGTAGAAAAACTGATGCGATTAAAGCTCCGGCCGAGGGGGCGCCGGCTTATTTCACGCGGTAGTGAAATTCTAAGCATTTGCGAGTTTTTCAATTATGGATTAACTCCGCAAACCTCTATCCCGGCCGGGTTCCGCCCGGTTTGGGCGTTGTCGTACTTCGTATATAAAAGTTTTCGTTGATTTAGTCAAGCGTCAATCTTCAGTAGTAGATTTTTACTTGACAGAACGCAATAGTTCTCTATGAATACCGATAGCTATCGGAGATAATCAATTATGATACGATTTAATCAACTGTTATGTGATATTGCTTGCGTCGCGACGCCAAGTTGCGTTATGGTGCGTCCATCCCTCAAGTCGGAGGCCGCGCCGTGGAGCGACGCGATTACATCACTGAAGCCACGCTTAAAATCATCGAGGAACTTGGAGGAGGTTCCGTGGAAGAGGGCGTACGTCGCCTGCGCTCAGAGACGAGTCGCAGCATCAATTGGGTTGCGATCGCGATCAACAAAGCGGGAGGCGCTCAGGCGGTCGCCAAGCGCCTGGGGGTCTCGACCCAGAGCGTGTACAAGTGGATGGAGCACGGGGTTAGGCGACTGACGTACGAGCGCGTTGAACAATTGGCTGAGATCACCGGCTTTCCGCCGAGCGTGTTGGCTTTGTGGCGAGGTGACCAAGGCGACCATGGAAAAAGATCGCGCCATAATTGACGAGCTTGCGGCCGACCCGGGGTTGGTGACCCGGCTTCCGGCCGAGAAGATACCCGCGCTGATGGGCGAGTTGGCGGCCAGGCAGGCGGCGCTGTCGGCGGTGGGCAGCGCGCTCGTGGCGCGCTGGATGGAGGCTGCGGCAAGCGCAAGCCAGCAGCAGACCACCGATACCCTGCTTACCGTGCGCCAGGCTGCGGCCCGGCTCAACATGTCGGCCTCGTGGCTGTACCAGAACGCCTGGCGCTTTCCGTTCGCCGTGCGCCAGGGAGCGGCGCTGCGCTTTAGCGCGCGCGGGCTCGAGCGCTACCTCGAAAGCCTTCAGGCCGAGCGGCAGGGGAGTCGCTGATGGCGCCCGGGCGGGGGATGGGGCGTGTTTTTTTGCGCGGGCGGATCTGGTGGATAGCCTACATGGCCCGCGGGCGCGAAGTGCGCGAATCCTCGCGCAGCACGCGCAAGGCCGACGCCGTGGCGCTGCTAAAGCGCCGATTGGGCGAGATCGCAGAGGGGCGATGGAGTGCGCCCGAGCTTTCGCGCCCGAGCTTCGAGCAGATGGCCGAGGCGATCGAGCGCGACTACGTGATAAACCGCCGCCGCTCGCTCGACGCCTTGCGCCGCCGCCTAAAGCACCTAAAGGCCGCCTTCGGTGGCCTTAGCGCCGAGGCGATCACCGCCGAGCGCATAAGCCGCTACGTGAGCGAGCGCCTGCTTGCAGGGGCGAGCAACGCAACCGTAAACCGCGAACTTTCGGCGATGCGCCGGATGTTCACGCTGGGCAAGCTCGCCGGGCGCTTAAGCACGATCCCGCCGATCAAGCTTTTGCGCGAAGACAACGCGCGGCAAGGCTTTGTCAGCTACGCCCAGTTCGCCGCCATCCGCGCCCATCTGCCCGACTACCTCAAGGACCCGGTGACGTTTCTCTACTGGTCGGCCTGGCGGCCAGGCGAGATGCGCTCGCTCGAATGGCGCGACGTCGAGCTCGAGGCGGGAATAATCAGGCTAAGGCCCGAGCGCAGCAAAAACTACACCGGACGCCTATTGCCGCTCGCGGGCGAGCTTCGCGCCGTGATCGAGCGCGCTTTGGCCCGGCGAAGGCCTGATTTGCCTTACGTCTTCCATCACCGAGGCCGGCCGCTCGGGCGCTTCGACGCCGCCTGGCGCAGGGCTGCGGCGCGCGCGGGCCTGCCCGGGATCCTCGCCTACGACCTTCGCCGCTCGGCCGTGCGAAACCTGGTGCGTGCGGGCGTGCCCGAGCGGGTCGCGATGGAGCTCAGCGGACATAAGACGCGCCGCATCTTCGAGCGCTACAACATCGTAAGCGAAGCCGATTTGCGCGCCGCGCTCGGCAAGCTCGAGCGCTACCTGCTCGTCTCGTCGCTGACGGGCGAGCTCGCCCAGGCGAATACCGCTTCGCTGCTCGTCGCAAGAGAGTGCACAGTAGGCGAAAAATCGTGCGACGACGCAACTCCGTTCGCCCTACAGTTGAATTATTTCGAAGGCAACGCGCCTTCGAAAACCGAAAAATAATTCTGTCGCTCAGATGAACACTAGAGTTGATTGACGGTATTCAAGCGAGCGCCGAAGGCTTGTGACTTGAAAATTGCGCGCAAGCCGTCTTCGCTCAGGAGGCACTTTAACCGAAAGGCATCTTTTGCGTCTTGGGCAGAGCGTCGGGCCGAAGCTTCGAGCTCGGGGCGCGACGAAGCGTTGGCTCGAAAGCCGACGGCGGGTTGAGAGCGCCTGCTAGAGTAGGCCGGATTAGGCAGGCGCGAAAGGGTAGGTATTCGCCCGTGCTCTTCGTAACCGGCAAGCAGATAGGTTAGTGGACGGCTAGGCGTGGCGGCTATGCGTGTGGCGATACTCGTGCGTGGCTTTTAGGCGCGAAAGGCGCGCAATGGGAGCTTGAACGATTTTCGGTCGGTGCCTTCGGCTCGCCCTGCGAAACGCGGGATCGATCGCCGAGTTAGGCGGCGACGGGCGCGAATCGGTGTGGATGGAAGGCCTAAGGCGGATGCAGCGAAGGGCAACGCTATACCAGCCAGTTCCAGCGTTTCTCGCAGAAATATTTTGCGGTGTGAGCAGGCGCGCCTTGGACGAGTCGCGCGCAGCTGGCCGCACGTATCGTCAGGTCGGCGTACGTGCGAGCGAGAAAAGTAGAAAGAGATAGGCAGGCTTGATTTGGCGAGCGAGCACTTGGTGGTCGGTTGTATGCGCGCGGCGGTGCGCCCGTAGCTTTTTCGGGATAGCAGGCGAAGGTATGGAGTTTTGGGGCAGCAGGTGGGATGGTCGTGCGGATGGGACGGTTTTGCTAAGAGCGCGGCGGGTGGCAACTTGTATGGTTCGACAAGCGGAGGATGGGATAATTTGGGCTGGAGGTGGATGGTCGGAAGCTTTGGCGGACGGCTGTGTCGGGATGGAGATGGCAAGCGGATTAGGGGAGCGGTTGGGCGCGAGCGAGCCGATCGTTTCAGCGTGATCGTCTAGCGGACCGGCCGCGCTCCGACATGGGGTTTGATTGGGCGCGAGTGAGCCGGTGGTTTTGTAGTGACGGTCTAGCGAGTTGCGAGCGCTTTAAGGTCGGGTTGGGTTGGTCCCGAGGTAACCGATGGTTTCTGATCGTTTAGCGAATCGGCAGAGCGTAAAGGTGGGCTCTGCTTGGGCGCGAGTGGGCCAATCGTTTTACAGCGATCGAGTAGCGGGTCGGCTGCGCTCGAAGGTCGGCTTTGGTTGAACGCGAGCGAGCTAATGGTTTTACGGTGATCGTCTAGCGGGTTACAGTGATCGTCTAGCGGCTCGGACGCGTTGAAGGTCGGCCTTATGATTAATGGGCTGAGGTGTCCGAATAATTGTGCGAGAAGCGGTGTAAAGGGAAGGTATAGCATGAACGGTTCGGGCGCGGTTGCTCGTACTTTTTGCTTATCGTTTCTCAATTTTTCCCCATCCTTCTCTTGCTTCCCATCCTTAAACATCACGCCAAAACAGCGCCCAGAGAGTAGAGAGCGAAGAAGAGGGACGCCGATTTGGATGGGACACGTGGGTCAAGCTTTGAGTCTGAAAAGGGTCAACTACGAGGCAGGGGTTTACAAGGAAGTTCTTGTAGCCTTTGTGTGGTAACGCGTCTGGTACAGGCGTCCGGACGCCTAAAGACCTTGGCGGACGCCCATAATAGCGGCGGTTGAAAACAGCTGACCTGTGTCTAAAATCGCGATACCACAAGAGCGCCAGCACTGGAAAGGGTCACGATAGCGAGCGCTAGATGCCCTGTCCACTAACGATAAGCGGTGTTAACGCGGTGCCTTGCGGATTTTCTCGCTACAAGAAGCATCACAATAAAGGTCAGCTGAAAAGCAAGTTCGGTTGACCTTTGGATGCTTCTGGCTGGTCGCGGCCCTATACCTGAGAAACCGAACCTGTGGCAAATCGGAAGGTCGTCCGGTTCGCAAAATATTAAAGTTCAACTTTAAGAAATACCGCTAGGCTTGCAGATAGCCCTCTAAATCTAAAAAAGACCGTTGGTCTTCAAGTAAACCGTGCATCCTTCGGGAGACGACAGAGCGAAGACGTCGCCCGGAGGAATTCTTATCCACGTGCCTTTGGGACAGTGGTTTTGACCGTCGAGTGCTGAACCATCAAGAATCAGCGCCTCTGCGCCCCGCGAATAACGTTCAGGACCAAATGTCGCACCTGCGTCAAGCTTCATCAATACCACCGTTTCCGGATATCCAGTTTGCGAATAGAGGTGCTTGATTCGGATTCCGGGAGCTGGGCCAGGCTGCCATTCCAAAGCGCCGGTGTCAACTACAATACGCGGCCTGTCCTTTCCTCGGTACTGGCAGAGCTTTACGAATATTAGGCACCCTTCACGCGTTCTCGGGGCGTGTTCGAATCCCTGGGGATTAAGTATGTAGGTGCCGTTGGGATAGTCTCCATGTTCGTCGCTGAAGGTGCCTTCCAAAACGAGAATTTCTTCTCCTTCGGGGTGGGTGTGGGAGGGGAAGGTGGAGTTGGGCTCATACTTGACAATCGAGGTGGCTCGTCCTGACTCAGCACCAAAACGCTCCAAGGGACGTCGCAGCACGCCGGGGCTTGGGCTTTTTACCCAGGGCAATTGCTCACTGTTGATAACGACACGTTTGCTCAAATCCGTATTAAGGGTAGTTATTTGCATAGCTTGTAACCCCTAGACTCAATGTCGCGGCGCCGCAAACGAGGCTGAGGTACGGGCGCTATATTCACTCTGTTATCAAAGCACGCTTAAGTCTGAGAGTCGAGACAAGCCTCGTGGGGCTGCCGGGCTTTTGCGGAGTCGACGCGCAGAAGCAGACGGCTACTCAGTGTCCAGCATACACCCGCGCCGACTGCTGAAAAGAACGGAATACTCCAGTAACCCAAACTGGTTGCACAAAAGCCGCCGAGTAACGCCCCGACCGCGCCAGCGACGGCGCCAACGCCGTTAAAGATGCCTATTGCGGCGCCTCGCCCTGTTGTTGAAAGCCTAGCTGCCAGGTCGGTGGCGCTCACTCCGAGAAAAGGCCAGAGTATCTGGAGGGCAGCGAAAACCGTTAGTACCAAGTATGGAGCTAATGAAAAAGACGCGAAGGCGAGAAAGCCCAAAGCCAAAAAAGCCGACATGCGGGCAAACGCTCCGATGCGTAACGTCAGAACGGGTCCGAATCTTTCGGCCAACCGACCCACGGTCGAATATAGAGGCAATGTCGCCAACACCGCGAGGGCATAAACGTTCGCTATCAACGCTGCGGACGTGCCATACACTCGCGGCATCAGCACTGGGTAAAGCGCAAAAAACGCTGAGGTTGTCGCCGTAAGTACGAACCATCCCGCAAGAAAAATGGCTAGCCGGCTGACAAGAAGACCGCGCAGTTCACCCAGCATCAGCGAAACGTCTAAGTGGTGAGGGGGTGGGGTGGCAAACAGTTCGGTGCGCCGGGCAAGACGCGTTGGTGTGGCGAATGCGGAGGTTTGACGCGCGATCGAGGAGACCGGTCCAGCTTGTGACACGTTGACTGCGAGTATCGTCGCCACCGCAGAAAGCAAGAGCGCCAGTTGGAAGGCCCTCCAAATAGGAAGCCATCCGCAGACCGTAAGGCCAATGATCTGCCCCCCGGTATTGTAAGTTTGCAACCAGCCGATGTTAGCGTCCCATTTAGCCGGCGCGTGCCCGACGACGACCAAGAGGCTAGCCAACGTGCCGGCGGCCGATACTCCGGCTCCTTGAATTAGCGCCACTAGTATCAATGCCCAAAGATGGCTTGCTAAGTATAGACCGACGAAACTAAGTCCGATAAGAATGAATCCCAACGAAAAGATTGCGCGGTAGGCGCGCGTGTTGTCGGCTAGACGTCCCCAGAGGGGAGCGGTCAAGGCCCCTGCGTTCAGGCTCGACATGACAAAGCCAATGTGAGAGGCAGAAGCTCCCCTGTGCGCCATCGCGACTGGAATGGCAAGGGCGGATATAGAGGTCAGTACGCCTAACACGCCGTACGCCGGAAAGTAGCTCTCGCGCCAGAGCGATGTGTGAATTCTAGTAGGAAGAGCAAGCAATCGCCCTGGCTGTTGGGCGCTGTAATCGCTGGAAGCTCGATTGAGTAAAGTACGCTTCGCTGCACTGGTTGTGAGGCTCGGCTCTTCAAAACTCGTGGACCCTCTTCTCATGACGATGTTGTTCTTCGATATTGAATAGTTTTGTACCGCGTGGATTTTACTGGCACGAAAGAGGGCGCGGATGATCCGTCTTGACGAACAGAGGTGCGGCGAATAGCGACTGTTCTCATATGGCCGTTTTGGCCTCGTAGCCGCGGTCCGGTTCCGCTGCACGCAGATTTACGGCTGCAAGGCGCAGCATTATGGACGATGTTCAACTGAGATGCAGTGTTGCTGGACGAGGCTAACAAGTGGCCAAAAGCTTGGCGATGAGGTGTACGGCTTGTTCGACTTGGCACGTCAAAAAGTCTTGCAAAGTGCCTTGGGAAAAGCGAGTCTATGTGTACGAACTCTGCTTAAAGCTCTTTTCGCACGGTAATCGCGCAAGCGTTTGCTGTTTGCAGGGTCGGATTAACTCTATCTGTGGAGGCGACAGGTCAAACGATGGCGTATGTTTCTCGTAAAAAATCGTCAGGGTATGAACAGGTGCGACGGAAGCATAAGTTTTTGGGTCGCAGCGGTATCTTTTCGTTTGCGATAGCCGTGGGGATGTTGATGGCCTCTTCGGTGTTCGCGGAACCGGCGGTGGTGATCACTATGAGCGATGCACCGCCGAAGTTCGTCCCCGATAAGGTGCAGATAAAAGTGGGGCAGACCGTCGAATGGCGCAACACCGGGCACACGATTCACGATGCGACAAATAAGCCTGGGCCCCTTGTCAAACCGGATCAGGTCTCTTCGCCCCCTGGGGCACAGCCTTTCGACTCGGGCTTCCTTGCTCCGGGTAAATCCTTTAGTTACACCTTCACCGTACCCGGGACCTATCGCTATATCTGCATCCCGCATTCGGCAGACGGGATGGCCGGCGAGATAGACGTCACGAAGTGATTGCGGCTCGCAATGTGTTCTCTAAACGAGAAGTAATTTGCGAATGGAAGCCCTAAAGCGCGAATTGGGTTTTAGGGCTTCCATTGACACATGTTGTGGTGTCAAGCCAGCTCGACCGTTAGGTTCAGTTAGCTACATCACCCTCCATTAAAGTTCTCAAGCGATTTTCGACCACGGAAAGCGCAGTGTCTCCCGACGGCTGCGGGACCGAGTTGGTCCGCCAAGATGAGGTGGTAGCCTGGTGATAACCGGGCCGCCGCGGCTGATCGTCGGTCGGCTTGTTCGCGCAAGCTGGAGTTTCCGAAATTAAGATTCTTGCGCCGTGGCTGTCGACTGCCTCGGAACTGGTTAGAATTTGGACCGCCCCTGGCTGGATGGTAGGCAGTCTTGTGAGGTCGCTGGCACGCAGGACGACAAAGGCTGAGGGTTTGTCCCTAACGTCGCAGAGCTTTTGCAAGGGGCGGTAAGTACGCTGAGAATAAAATAACAGGTCACAATCGGGCATTCCCAAATAGTATATTGCTTCCTGCGTCGGCACGATTGCGTCCACCTTATGCGCGAAGACCTTTAAACTTTCTTTCTCGGCCAAAGAAGGGGCTAACCGATTAAACCAGAAGACGCTTCCAGAAAGACAGATGGCGATGACGCCTAGGCTAGCAATCGCCCTGCGGGACGTCAGGGTGCCGACTAAAGCGGTCGACGCTCCACAAAGGGACAACGTAGCCAAAAGCAGTGAAATGGGGTGCGGACGACAAAGCTCTGTATCGAAGAGTTCGAGGTAATGTTGATCGGAGGGGCTCAGTCTAAGACGCAGATGCAGGGTCACGAACGAGAGCAGCTTGTTCAATCCCATTCTGTGTGCGAGCAAAACCGTCGAAAGCAGAGCTAGAGTCCCGACGCTTATAAGCAAAGCGGCTGCGTTAAAGCAGGCGAGCGGGGCTCTAGCGAAGGTTGAAGAATGGTCAGTGAGGACGAATATCGCATAAGCCAGCAGAATTGCCAGTGCGGGAAAGGCAGGGAGTATATAGACGAAACATTTTCCTTTGGAAAGCGAGAAAAAGCCAACTGTGGTTAGGAACCAGCTCGCTGCTAGCGTGGTCGGTTTGGGCGTTTTAATATGTTTTTCCCCAAGCATTATTAGGGCGACGGAAGGAAGAAAAAGCGTCCAAGGGAAAAAACCTTTCGCTGTGACTAGGAGATAGTACCAAGGTGGATTCGGGCAGGGTGGGGGCGGCGCGCCCGAGGCGCCACCGAAGAAGCGCTTGATTAGGCCGTCAACTATTTGCCATTGGTAGAAGGCCGATCCGCCGTGAAGGCTCGCCGCGACATACCAGGCGACCCCAATTGTCAAACCCGTCCCTATTTCCGCAAGTGGCGCCGTTTTGAATAGCTTTCGTAGCTCGTTGTCCCAGCCTAGGGCGCCAACAATGGCCAGTAAAGGCAAAATAATCCCAGGCGGTCCCTTTGCTAAAACTCCCATCCCGAGCGCTAAGCCGGTGGCAGTCGTTAAGATGGGACCAGGGCGAACGGAGCGCGCCGTCGTTTCAAGCCCAAGCGTACTTGCAGTTACGAAGAACGTCAGTAGCGCGTCCATACGAGGCTGGCGCGCTGCGTCAAGGAAAATGTGGCACGTCAACATCAAGGCGACAATCGTTAGGCCGAATCTCGATCCCAAGGTGGTGTAACCCCAAACGTAAAGGGCTTCACACGTTGCCGCAGCGGCCAATAACGAGGGCAAACGTAGGGCAAGTTCGTTAAACCCTATTAAACGAACGCTGACCGCAGCAAGCCACCAGTAAAGCGGAGGTGCCTGAACTATCACTTGGTCGTGATAGTGGGGCAGAAGTATTTGCCCATGTAAAACGTCCTTGACCGCCCCAGCTTCGCATACACCCAGTTCCTTGCTGAACGGAGCAGTCACACCCAGAAGGCTCAAAAAAGCCAGCGACGCCACGAAGATCGCTAGAGAGTGTAAGCACAACTTAGCGATGTCAAGAGACTTGTACCTAGAATCGATCATCGTAGTGAATTGCGAAGTTCGCAGTCTCCCCTGGGACCCGCCGTTGGCGGCGCAAGTACAACTTTTCGGAACACCGGCTCATCTTAACCGGCGGTTTCGATAGTGCTTTCTCGAACATCGGACTCAACTTCTATTAGTTAGTCACAATGCAGTTTTCGCCGTATCTTGTAAATCCAAGAGCCAGTCACGGCTCAAAAACGTTGGCCGAACAAATTCGGCTTGCTGCTCGTCTAAGCGACCGCGTCTTTTTGCCAAAAATCGGCGAGCTTGGCTTGCAGCTGTCCGAACTATTCGAAATGTGGTTGTGGAGAGCCATACTCAGCAGACCAGCGACTGGAGTTCTCACCTCGTCGACAAAGCGTTGCGCTCTCCTTTAAGCTTTAGCGAGCACAAAAACCACTGGAAAATTGCTGGATAGAACTACGATAGGATCGCTCTGCATTTTGAGTGAATTAGCGATTGACTGTGGTACGATGTAGTATAAAGTAGTGTAAACAGTTGACGAGCACCAGACCGGCGTGCGAGATTCGTTGTCGGATGGCAAAACGAACAAAAAGTACGTTCAAGCATCGTAGCAGCAAATCCAACCCCACACAGACGCGCGCAAGACGCTACGGCGGTAATCCAGTAAAGTGGGCCGTGGAGGCGATCGGTGGACCCTTGCGAGCGGCCGTAATTATGGGCGTGTCGCTACGCACTACCTACGAGTGGATTCGCAAGGGCGAGATCCGCTTATTAAAACCCGCGCTCAGGCTTGCGCGCGCCAGCGGAGTTAGGGTCGAGGAGTTTGGTGGTAAACAGGACGAAGACCTCTACCTCGACAGCGTAAGGGGCCCTGAAACCTTGGGCAAATAGAGAAGGGCGCTGTCCTGCCCAGGTTTAATCGCGGCAGCTCGAGCCTTTATCGCGAGGTTTTTGTTTAAGCTTCTGCTTTGTGCTAAATGGGCGCTAGCCTTGGCCCGGATTAGCTATTGAGACCAGCCGAACTGACGTGTGCCGCAAATTGGGCATCACAGTATACACCTGGTTTCGTAATCCTTTTTCTCTAGTTAGCGCCGTTAGAAAAGTGGCTACATGCCTTCCACCCGAATCAACGAAAAACTGGGATTCTTATCTTTCGATTCCCGAGTGAGTAGGAACAAGGGGCGACATTTTGCTTGCAGTTCTCAGGCCGAAAGCGTCAAAAGGCGGACAAATCGTCGTTTTCGAATTTAAGTACTTTCTGGCTAACTAAAGACTTTTCAAAAACTCGGCGATAGTCCCCAATGCCTTTGAAACTCAGTAGCAGCGTGACGGGGACCAGCAGCGCATTTGCGCGCCTTAGTCCAAAGCTAAAACGGGATGCCTTTACTGCCGTTTGGCGTAAGAACCCAGGGTGGAGCCCGTTAAAGGCTTGAAAGAAGCTTTTTAGTTAGCCGCGAACGTGGTCATTATGTCGTATAAGAAATATTATGTAAACTAAAACCCAAAAGTCCGTGAAGGCGCTGCTTTGAGCTAAGAGGTCCTAGCGTTGTCGCTCGTCCCGGCTTTTGGCGGCAAGAGCCTAAGGCAACGCAGTTCTTTGAAGCTGCACGAAGATTCGCTTAGGGCCCTAAACTGTAAGGCCTATGCCAAGCCTGGGATTTCGCGATGCAAATGGTACTATGGTGTTCGGTGTTCGACGAATCAGTTTCGGGGGTACGTATTGGTGGACTTCTCATTCAGCGACGAAGAACGGCTTTTTGCGCAGACTTTGCGGGACTACGCTCGCAATAAACTTAAGCCCGAGTATCAGAAATGGGATTCGGGTACGCCCTACCCTCGCGAAAAACTACGCGAACTCGCAAGCCTTGGAGTCACCGGCCTACGCGTGCCCGAAGCTTACGGAGGTGTCGGAGCTTCCTATGTGATGACCGGGATCGCGGCCGAAGAGCTGGCGCGCGGCGACTACAACGTCACCTTGTTTCTTCAGTTGAGCGCCATGTGCGCAGACATAATCGTCAGGCATGGGAACGAAAGTTTGCGTCGGTACTGGCTTCCGAAAGTGGCTAGCGGCGAAGCGCTGTTCGCCTTGGCTTTGACCGAGCCTGGAGCGGGCTCGGATGCTGCCTCGATCACGACGCGTGCCCAGCGCGACGGGGATCACTATGTACTTCGGGGCGAAAAAGCCTCGATTACCTTTGCTGGTTCGGCTGACGCGTGCGTCGTTTTTGCGCGCACTGGCCCGATCGAACACGGTGCGCGCGGAATAAGCGCCTTTTTGGTGCCGCTCGACTTGCCCGGCGTGTCGCGGTCGGTTTACCGCAGTGCAGGCGAGAAGCTTACCCAACGTGGCTCGCTCGTTTTCGACGATGTGAGAATACCCGTAGACTATCGTCTCGGACCTGAGGGGACTGGTTTCGCGCAGGCATTGTCGGGCTTTGACTATAACCGTGCGGTCATAGCTCTGGCATGTTTGGGGGCGGCAGCCGAATCGCTAGAGGAAACCGTGGAGTACGTCAAACATAGACAGACTTTCGGCAAGCCACTAGCGGAACGCGAAGCCGTCTCTTTCCAGATCGCCGAACATCTGACCTTGGTGTCGGCGGCCCGGCTACTCGCCTATCTGTGTCTTGCGCTTTGCGACCGTGGTCAGCGTCACAGCAAGGAGGGCGCGATGGCCAAATGGCTGGGCCCAAAGGTCGCCGTCGAAGCTATTCACGCTTGCATCATCCTGCACGGCTGGCTTGGCTACAGCGACGAGATGCCTTACGTGCAGCGTCTGCGCGACGTTATTGGTCTCGAGATTGGTGATGGTACTCCAGAAATTATGAAAGGCATAATCGCGAGGGAAACTTTCGGACGAGAATTCTTAATCTATCGCTAGAAGTTTTGCTTGCCGATACTGTGCCGGACGAGTTTCGCTTAACTTTGTCGCCGTGAGCGTGCGCTGGTCGGCGCTTTTATGGATCTGTACACACGATGAGTATCAGTAAGCCGGAGGGGGAAGGGGCCCGGTGGCCCCACCGGTCCTCAAAATCGGCTTGGCGGACTTGACGTTCGCTGGAAGGTTCGACTCCTTCCCCCCTCCGCCGTGTAAGCTTGAAAGGTCAAGCTGCTGAGCCAGCCGGTCTAAAACTTCTCAACAACGCGTGGTGCGTGCCCCGGTTTCTGTCTTTTAGGCGTGAATTCGCTCGTTGACGGTTCGTTTTCAGGCCTTAGCGCCAGCTCGGCGCGGGTCCGTAAAGGCGCGCACCAGAGGTTTTTTCGTACGGCAGGTGTTCGGGGCGCCAGACGAGCTCGAGGTACATGCCCCAGGGCGTAAGAAAGTACCGGATCTTCTCGCCTCGTTTTGGTTCGGCGATAGCACTGACCGGCCCTGGCAGCAGACGTACCCCCTTGTTTTGCAGGTAAGCCGATGCTTCGTCGATATTGTCGACGTAGAAGGCGATATGTGAGGCGCCTACGTCGGTAGGCTTAGGCTGGCGTTGGTTTTGACCCGGCTCGTCGTACTGCAGCAATTCGAGATTCACATTGGGCCCCATCCGAAGCATCGCCAAACGGACCGTCACGGGCTGACCCAAAGGCGAGTGTTGGGTATCCTCTTTGAGCGGGCCGACTTTCCACAGTAGGTCTCCGCCGATTACGTCGACGAAAAAGCTCACCGCCTGGTCCAAGTCGGGCACGGTTACACCGAAATGGTCTACGTTGCGCAAACCGGGAATGAACGGGTGTCCGCCTGCCATCGGATTTCTGCTGTAGCGGCCGACGATGCTCGCTTCGGCAAGAATGTGTTTGCGTATGGCGTTGAGCAGTTCGTCGCGTGAAAGTCCGGGCGCAAGTGTTCCAGGCGGCAAATCCAAAGCATAGACGCTAATTATGTAGTGATGTGGCCTGTCGCCCAGAGGTGGACAAGGGCCGCGGTATCCGATTGTGCCGGCGCTGTTCTTGCCGCTAGTGAACCGGCTACTGGGCGAACTCCCCTCCCCTTCCGACAACGATGAGCGGGATGATGGGATGTCGTAAGCTACCCAATGGACTACGCCCAAACCTTTGGCACCGTCTACGTCCACCATCGTGACGGCAAAACTCTTGGTCCCTTCGGGAGCTTCGGACCATTCCAGCCCTGGAGATACGTTTTGCCCCCCACAGCCATTTTCGTTTGCTGCGTTGGCAGTTGTCAGCATGGTCCCGTCGGTGAAAGACGGCGAGCTCACCTCGAACGCAGCGGCTCGAGCCTGGCCTTGCTGGCCGATTGTTCCACCAAAAAGCAGGCTGCCGAACAGAGCAAGCGGCGCAATAAGCCGAAAGGCTACAAGACCTGACGGCCACGGGCGAAGAAAATTAAGCTTAAGCAAACCGTTTCTTATGGCCATTAAACGTCCGGTCGTCGTAGGCATTTTGAGCAAGTCCAGGTTAGGCACTATCCGCTCCGACACGATAAGCATTACCTCAAAGGCGAACGCAGCGGCAAATGTCAACTAACGGGCACCCGTTTGCCTATCAGCCCGTGGCTTGCGAACGATCTTGCTCGGTTCACGACATTGCCGATCGTGAAATCAGTCGACTAGATTTTCGCGCCGCAGTCGGCTTTTTTGCGCGCTCGGTCGTACCTTTTACGGTTTGCCTGCGTTCGCCTCGGCGGTGCCATGGGTTTGCGAACCTTCTTAAACAGATGACCGAGCTCATCGCTTTGTGCGGCTCTACGCTTCATCGCTAGCTGCTTATTTCGTATCGTGATCGCTCACGGACCGGCTGAGAAAATTTTAAGCATGCGGTTGGGGCGGCCTTATGCGCGTAGTCGCCTTTTTAGCCGTCGCGGTCGGACTTATCAGAGCATGCTATTTTGTTGGTAGAACACCGCACGATTGCGCGATTAACTCTGCCAGGTCGCGTACAGGCAATTGGTCTTCGAGGGAACGCGATTTCACAGCGTCTTCCATCATCGTTAAACAGAACGGACATCCGACGGCGATCGTTTCAGGGCGAGCCTGGCTTATCTGTTCGAATCGCTTATGATTTATTCTTGTCCCCTCTCGCTCTTCTTTCCAAAAGCCGCCGCCTCCGGCACCGCAGCAAAACGTGCGATGTTTACACTGTTCGATTTCGGCAAGGGTAACACCTGGCACCGCTTTGAGCGCGCGCCGCGCACCCTCCCATTTGCCGTTGTGACGCGCCATGTAGCACGGGTCGTGATAGGTGACACGGACTGGCATTTTTTGAGTCGGCTGCAGACGGCCGGCGGCGATCAGTTCGTCAATGAGCTCGCCTTCATGTAGAACTTCAAAATTCCCGCCAAAGTCGGGGTATTCGTTCTTCAAGTTGTGAAAGCAATGGGGGCACTGCGTTACGATGCGACGCGGCTTGTAGCGGTTGAGCGTTTCGATATTCTGGGCGGCCACGGTCGCGTAAAGGTACTCGTTTCCGAGTCGGCGCGCTGGGTCGCCGGTGCACATCTCTTCCGGACCCAGAATTGCGAAACGCAGTCCCGCCTGCTTTAGCAGCGCCGCGAACGCTCGGGAAACTTTTTGATTGCGTTCGTCGTACGATCCGGCGCATCCCACCCAGTACAATACGTCGACATCTTGCGGGTTGTCGAGTTCAGCCATCAGAGGGATATCCAGATCCTTGGCCCAATCGGCACGTTTATTCTGGTCGAGTCCCCACGGGTTGCCTTGAACTTCGATCCCCCGAAACGTAGCAGTCGCCTCCGGGGGAAACTTGCTTTCCATCAGCACCAAATACCGGCGCATGTCAACGATACGTTGAATGTGCTCGATCCCTACCGGGCATCCCTCTTCACACCATCCGCAGGTCGTGCATCCCCAAATCACCGGTTCGGTTACGACCTGCGTGATCATATCCTCCGGCTCAGCCGCTCCATCTTGAGGTTGCGAGGCCAAAAGTCTGGGCGCCTGTCGCAAAAGATGCTCGCGTTGGACGATCACGAGGTGTTTGGGGTTGAGCGCTTTGCCGGTGGCTACAGTGGGACAGTTGATGGTACACCGTCCGCATTCCAAGCACGAGGCCATGTCCAAAAGCTGTTTCCACGTGTATTGCTCGATTCGCGAAACCCCAAAAGTTTCGGCGTTTTCGAAATCCTTGATCGGCGCAAGGCGACCACGCGGTTTTAGATTTCTAAAGTAAAGGTTGATGGGAGCAAAAAAGATATGACGAAGCTTCGAGAAACCGAATGAGAACAGAAGAACGTATACTAAAAGCATGTGGACCAGCCAGAGCATGCGATGGAACCTTGGACCAGCTCCGAAGGCAGCTTCAGCGCGCGCAAGTTGCCTGCCGATATAAGCCCATTCGGTGAACGGTGGCGGGTTCGCGTTGATCCGGGCACCTTCGAGCATCAAGCCGGTCAAGGCAACCAGTGCGAGCATCAGAGCGGCAAACCAGTAGCCCAGGAAATTTTCTAAGTTATTGTTTACTTTTTCCCGCGGAGGCTGCGACAAAACGCTCGGACGAACGAACAGACGCCTTGCCGCGCCGGCCAATGTGCCGACGATCAATAGCAGGAAGAAAGTGTCCATCGCGGCCTTGAACACAAGGTAGAAGGTTCCGAAGTAGAAGTAGAGGTTTATTCCCAAAAGGGCTAGCAGCGCGCGCAGGTCGCTGTTTATAAAAACTATCGTCGTGCCGATAAAAAGCCCGATGAATCCCACGTACATCGCATAGTGCATCCAGCCCCATTCTTCGCGCACCACGTTGCCCTGCCCTATTGCGTCGCGCAGCATCAAGGACAGCCGTCGCAGCGGACGGTCGAATCGGTCCTCTGGGGCGCCACGAGATATCAATTTGTACCAGCGCAGAGCGACGTAAAAATAAAAGGCGGCCAGCGCCAGAAGCAAAACATAAAGTAATACTTGAAAACTTACGGGAACGTTCCAAAGAATCGGTCTGGTTACTTGCTGGCTCATCGCACTCCCCATCGCTTAAGGCGTCCTGCCCGTGTTGCCGTGCGGCGCCGTAGATTTTAGCACCATCGGCGGCAGGCTTTCGATTCTGGGATCGCCAACTTTTGTGGCGGCCCACTAGAAACTTTTTAGCCCTTGAACGATTTCGAGCAAAGTCAAAAATGGCGGGTCGTGAGCGGGCACTTAAGTCAGTTACCACTTTCTAGCTCGAAGACAGCAGTCTTGCGCGAAAGCCTTGTTTGCGCCCCGCAAGTTGCTCACCTGTGTGCCAGGAAAAAATCTTCTCACCGCTTGCTTACTCGGATGTGCGCGTCCGTAGCTGCACTTGTGCTTTTTGTTAAAGTCTCCTTGGGATTTCGAGGAAGCGTACGATCTCGGGCGCTTAAGGCTCTCCTGAGGCACGCAAACTAGCACCTTAACGTGCAGAACAAGGAACGAGGTTCTGCCTTTCGTAAGTGCAGCGCAGGCAAGAAAGAAAAAAAGGTTCGGCCGTGACCCCTCGATGAGGTCACGGCCGCGACTGTTACTTAAAGCCTTCGACTTTGGGCAGGTCGTCCTTGATTTCGAGCCAAGGCACTTTGGACGTGAAGAAAGCGTGACGGTAGACCTCTTTCGGATGCCCCGGGTGCGCCCCGTTGTCGATGGTTCCGGTCGTTACCCAGATCTGGTCGGGGTAAGCGTCGAGGTCGAGAGTGACGTGGGCGCCGCAGTTCTTGCAGAAGTTACGATGTAGCTTGGCCGACGAGCTATACGTCGACAGTGGCGTCTTGCCCTTCTCGTAAGTGAAAGCGTCGCGTGGGAAGATCGAAAGGGTAAGGAAGAGCGCCCCGGTAATTCTACGGCAAATCGAGCAGTGGCAATGATGGGTGTCGATGGCCGGTTTAGTTATGGTGTAGCGGACGTTCCCGCAAAGGCATCCGCCCGTTAGTTTGAACTCCGACATAGCATGCTCCCTCCATTCTTTAAGTTTAGGCTCTTTAGGGGCGATTCCCGCCCTCGCCTGCCTTAAAGCGTCCTAACCGTGGGGCTGCACATGGAACGTCTGGTCTCCTCCCCAAAACAAGCGCACAGGCTAAAACTTGATAACCGTGCGGATCGATTCGCCACGATGCATGAGCTCGAACGCGTCATTGATTCGTTCGAGCGGCATCGTATGGGTGATGAGGTCGTCGATGTTGATTTTGCCCTTCATGTACCAATCGACTATCTTGGGTACGTCGCGCCGTCCTTTGGCGCCGCCGAATGCGGTGCCCTTCCATACTCTACCAGTGACCAGTTGGAATGGCCGAGTTGAAATTTCCTCGCCCGCACCGGCAACTCCGATTATGACGCTTGTGCCCCATCCGCGATGGCAGCATTCGAGGGCTTGGCGCATCAGCTTGACATTACCCACGCACTCGAAACTAAAATCGACGCCCCCATCCGTGAGCTCGATTATGTAAGATACCAAGTCTTTGCCGAGCTCGTTGGGATTGATGAAGTGAGTAACGCCGAATTTCTCGGCGATCTCTTTGCGCTTTGGGTTGATGTCGATACCGATAATCATGTTAGCGCCGACCATTCGCGCTCCCTGCGCGACGTTGAGGCCGATTCCTCCAAGACCGAAAATCGCGACGTTGTCACCGGGTTGAACTTTGGCGGTGTTAATCACTGCTCCGATCCCGGTTGTTACTCCGCAGCCGATGTAGCAAATTTTGTCGAAAGGCGCGTCCTCTCTGACCTTGGCAACGGCGATTTCCGGCAGCACGGTATAGTTGGCGAAGGTCGATGTGCCCATATAGTGATGCACCATCTTGCCGTTGAGCGAGAAGCGGCTGGTGCCGTCGGGCATCACCCCTCGACCCTGGGTTTCGCGTATGGCAGTGCAAAGATTTGTCTTGCCCGAAACGCAGGCTTTGCATTGGCGACATTCGGGTATGTACAGCGGAATTACGTGATCGCCCACTTTGACCGAAGTCACATCCGGGCCTACTTCTACTACCACACCTGCTCCTTCGTGTCCCAGTATCGCGGGAAACCGGCCCTCCGGATCGCGCCCTGACAGAGTGTAAGCGTCGGTGTGGCAGACCCCGGTTGCCTTAATCTCGACCATCACCTCTCCCCTTTTGGGTCCCTCGAGGTCGACGGTCTCGATCGTCAACGGTTTACCAGCTTCATGAGCCACAGCTGCTCTTACTTTCATTGCACTGCCCTCCTGGAATTGGATTTCAAGTTAAGTCGCACTTCCCCCCGGCTGGAACGACCGTGCTCAAGCTGCAGCATCGAAGATCAAGCTTGCAAACTACAGTAACGATACCCGTGTGGCAAAGATTCGACAAGGGTATCGCCTCGGCCTTGGCATCGCTTCGGATATCATTACCAGAGCAATCTTGTGCCTTCTTGTATTGTCGCGATGCCTACCGGTTACGGTACGACCGTCTAGTGAGCCATTAGGTTGCGTTGTTCGCGCTTTGGGTTTCGGCTGCTAAAAGCAAGACTGCTTCGCGGGCAAGTGACTTAAGCCCCCCGTCGCCACCGTTCCTTACGAAATCGATAATCTCCTTGCGCATGCGTGGCTCCCAAAAGTTACGCAAATGTTGCGCGACGTTTTTGCGCGCTTCGTCCTTATCGGGCCACGCTTCGAAAAAGGCGGCGATTTGGTTGGCCATACTCACCAGACGGCTGATGTCCATAAATCGTCAATGCGCAGCTCCCGTTCCTAGACTACTTGGCGGCTGTCAATTCGAGCGAAGGCTGGCCGACTTCGCGGTGCTCGGCAAGTGGTTTAAGCAGTCTAACCTGTACTGCCGTGACCTTGTACTCCGGACAATTCGTCGCCCAGTCGGAATTTTCGGTAGTCACGACGTTGGCGCGCGACTCTGGGTGATGGAATGTCGTGTACACTACACCTGGTTGCACCCGTTCGGTAATCTTGGCTCTTAGCGTCGTACTACCGGCTCGGCTAACAACTTCCACCCAGTCGCCGTCCCTGATTCCGCGCTGCTCGGCGTCGTGAGGATGAATCTCCAGGAGATCCTCTGCGTGCCAAATAACGTTCGGTGTTCTTCGCGTTTGAGTCCCCACGTTGTACTGCGTTAGGATTCGACCTGTGGTCAGGATAAGCGGGTAGCGAGGCGAGGTCCTTTCGCTTGTGGGCACGTATTCGGTGATAGTGAATTTGCCCTTGCCGCGGACGAACTGGCCGACATGCATCACGGGAGTGCCCTCGGGAGCCTTGTCATTGCACGGCCACTGGATACTGCCCAACCGATCGAGCTTTTCGTAGCTCACCCCAGCGAAAGTCGGCGTTAGACGCGCAATTTCGTCCATTATCTCAGAGGGGTGAGAGTACTTCATCGGAAAATCGAGCGCATTCGCCAGCGCGACCGTGATCTCCCAATCCTGTTTTCCGGCCAGCGGCGGCATCACCTTGCGCACCCTCGAGATACGGCGCTCGGAGTTAGTGAATGTTCCGTCCTTTTCCAAGAACGACGAACCGGGCAAGAACACGTGCGCGTATTTTGCGGTTTCGTTCAAAAACAGATCCTGCACGATCACGAACTCCATCGCGCGCAGGGCCGCCGTGACATGCTGGGTGTTGGGATCGGACTGAGCAATATCTTCGCCCTGAACGTACAAGCCTTTGAAACTTCCGTCGAGCGCGGCATCGAACATATTCGGAATCCTAAGCCCGGGTTCGGGGTCCAGCTTCACGCCCCATTCCCGTTCGAAAGCCGCTCTTACTTGAGGGTCCGATATGTGGCGATAGCCGGTAAGTTCGTGCGGGAACGAGCCGACGTCACATGAGCCTTGAACATTGTTCTGGCCGCGGAGCGGGTTCACTCCTACTCCTTCGCGTCCGATGTTGCCAGTGGCCATTGCCAGGTTTGCCATCCCCAGCACCATGGTGCTTCCCTGACTATGCTCGGTGACGCCTAGCCCATAATAAATAGTCGCGTTTCCGCCGCATGCGTAAAGACGGGCTGCGCTTCGAATCAGATGAGCAGGTACGCCGGTAATTGGCTCGACCGCTTCAGGCGAATTGTAGGGACGGGAAATAAATTCCTTCCATAGTTGGTAATCGCGTAGATCGCAGCGTTCGGCTATAAAGGCGTCGTTGGTCAACCCCTCGGTTACGACCACATGAGCCATCGCGTTGATCAGCGCTACGTTGGTCCCCGGACGGAGCTGAAGATGGTAGGTCGCCTCAACGTGGGGCGTTTTGACTAGATCGATCTTACGAGGGTCTACCACGATCAGCTTTGCACCCTCTCTGACGCGCCGCTTGAGCATCGAGGCGAAGACTGGATGGCCGTCGGTTGGGTTGCAGCCTATTACCATGATGACGTCGGCCTTAAGGACCGACGCGAAGTCCTGCGTTCCGGCAGACGTTCCAAAGGCGGTTTTAAGACCGTATCCTGTCGGCGAATGGCAGACTCGAGCGCACGTATCGACGTTGTTATTGCCGAAGACAGCCCGTACGAGCTTTTGCACGAGATAGGCTTCTTCGTTGGTGCAGCGCGAAGAAGCGATCGCCCCAATCGAATACCTGCCGTATTTCTGCTGGACGCGCTTCAAACCCGTGGCCGCGTACTGTATCGCTTCGTCCCACGAAACTTCACGCCAGGGATCGGTGATGCGCTCGCGAATCAGCGGCTTGGTAACCCGGTCCGGATGGGTCGCATAGCCCCAGGCAAATCGCCCCTTTACGCACGAATGGCCCAGATTGGGATAACCGTCCTTATTGGGCACCATCCGCACGACCTCGTTGCCTTTCATCTCGGCCTTGAAAGAACACCCCACACCGCAGTAGCCGCAAGTTGTGACAACGGTGTGTTCAGCTTGGCCTTTTTCGATCACCGACTTCTCGATCAAGGTTGCCGTGGGACAGGCCTGCACGCATGCTCCGCACGAGACACACTCGGAATCGATGAAGGCTTCACGCTGGCCCGGCGAGATCACCGAATCAAACCCGCGCCCGTGGATAGTCAACGCGAAGGTGCCTTGAATCTCCTCGCATGCTCGAACGCACCGCGAGCAAACGATACATTTGGATGGGTCGAACACAAAGTAGGGATTCGATTCGTCCTTAGGTGCGGAAAGATGGTTCTTGCCATCGTAGCCATAGCGAACGTGGCGCAGTCCGACGACGCCGGCCATCTCCTGAAGTTCGCAGTTCCCGTTGGCGGGACAGGTCAAGCAATCGAGCGGATGGTCCGATATGTAAAGCTCCATCACGTTGCGCCGCAGCATCTGAAGCTTGTCGCTCTGCGTGCGCACCTGCATCCCATCCTCCACCGGCGTAGTACACGAAGCCGGATATCCAGCTCTGCCCTTGATTTCCACCAGGCACAAACGGCAGGAGCCAAACGGCTCGAGCGAGTCGGTAGCGCACAGCTTGGGAATTTTGATCCCCACAAGTGCCGCGGCCCTCAGCACGGAGGTCCCGGCCGGTACAGTCACCGCCCTTCCGTCAATCTCCAAGGAAACCAGTTTTTCCGATCGCCGGGCTGGCGTACCGTAGTCTGTATCTGTTATCGAGAGCATCGCGAAACCCCCACTTTATCGTCTCTGAGCAAGGAATTTTGGCGTCACTTCTATCCGTTTCAACAAGCTTTTGCGCGTTCAACAAGCTTTTGCGCGAACTCGCACCCTGTGGCACTACCTCAATTCCGCCTCCTGCGGCAAAAGCCCAAAATCTTGCGGAAAGTGTTTCAGGGCGCTCAACACGGGCATCGGCGTAAGCCCCCCAAGGGCACAAAGCGAGCCATATTTTAATGTTTCGCACAGGTCCCTGAGCAACTCGACGTTTGCTTCACGCTCGATGCCGGCTATTATTCGGTCGATCACTTCCACTCCGCGAGTTGAGCCTATTCGGCAGGGCGTACATTTGCCGCATGACTCTGCCGCGCAGAACTCCATCGCATAGCGCGCCATTTGCGCCATATCGACGGTATCATCGAACACCACGATACCGCCATGGCCAATCATTCCTCCGACCGAAGCGACCGCCTCGTAATCGAGCGGAACGTCGAGCATCGATTCGGGCAAGTAGGCACCCAGCGGGCCGCCGAGTTGGACCGCTCGCACAGGCCGCCCACTGGCTGTTCCTCCGCCGTACTCGTAGATAATCTCCCTGAGCGTAACTCCAAACGCTTTTTCGATAAGCCCAGGGCGCTTGACGTTACCCGCAAGCTGGATCGTAAGAGTTCCCCGCGACCGCCCGGTGCCGTAAGCGTGATAGAACTTGCCACCTTTTTCAAGGATTATCGGTACTGAGGCCAGCGTTACCACGTTGTTCAAGACCGTAGGCTTGCCAAAAAGGCCTTTGACCGCGGGAACGGGCGGCCTAAACCGCACCATCCCTCGCTTACCTTCCAAGCTTTCGAGTAACGCCGTCTCTTCCCCACATATGTATGCGCCCGCTCCAAGGCGCGCTTCCAGATGGAACGTTTTGCCGCTGCCTAGGATGTCTTCGCCGAGATAGCCGTTGCGGTAGGCGGAGGCGATCGCCTTCACCATCGTGCGATAGGAATGGGGGTATTCGGAGCGGATGTAGATGTAGCCCCGAGTTGCGCCAACGCAAACCGCCGCAATCGTCATCCCTTCGATTACAACGAACGGATCGCCCTCCATCAGCATCCGATCGGCGAACGTTCCTGAGTCACCTTCATCGGCATTGCATACGACGTACTTTTGGTCCGCTGGAGTCTCGAGCGCTGTCTTCCACTTTATCCCTGTCGGAAAAGCCGCGCCGCCGCGCCCTCTAAGGCCCGAAGCAACGACCTCCTCAACTATCTCAGCGCCGCTCATTTCGAGCGCGCGCCGAAGCCCGCGGTAGCCGCCATGCGAGACGTAGTCCTCCAAGGATAGCGGATCGACCAGCCCCACCCTGGAAAAGGTCAGGCGCTCCTGGTTTCGCAGGTAAGGAATATCCTCGGCTGGCCCCAGGCAAAGGCGATGTGCTGCGCCTTCGAGCATGCCAGCGTCTAAAAGTTCTTCGACGTTTTCTGGACTTACCGGCCCGTACGCGATCCGACCGCGCGGCGTTTCCACCTCTACCATTGGTTCCAACCAGTAGAGCCCCCGCGATCCATTGCGAACAAGTTGCGCCGAAATCGCTCTTTGCTTTAAGGCCCGCTCAATCGCTTGCGCTACGGCGTCGGCACCCACTGAGACAGCGCTCGAATCGGCGGGGACGTAAATTTTGCGGCTCACTGTCAAGCGCTCCTCAGCTTTCTTAGAAGGCTTTCGAGCCGTTCAGGAGTCATCCGGCCGTAAATTTGCTCGTCTACCATGACCGCAGGCGAGCACGCGCAATTGCCGAAGCAATAAACCGGCTCCAAGGTAAAAAACCCTTCCCGATCGGTCCCACCGAATTCAAGCTTAAGTTCTTGTTTGACGTAGTCGATTAAACTTGCCGCTCCCATCGCCTGGCAAGACTCAGCGCGACAAATCCGAATTACGTGAACGCCTGGGGGCTCGCTGCGAAAGTCGCGGTAAAAGCTCACCACGCCGTGAACTTCGGCGCGCGATAGGTTTAGTCCAGACGCTATGATCGGAATACTGTCAGGCGGGATGTAGCCGAACCGATCTTGAATTCGATGCAGAATCGGTAGCAGAGCGCCCTCCCTGTCCTTAAGCTCGGCGACAATCTCGGCCACCGCTGTTTTGTCCCACAAGCCTGAGCTCACCGATTAAGACCTCTATATCCCCGGAATCGGCCATGGACGCGACATTATGGCCACGCACTGGCGGCTAAAACCATTCTTACTCGATTGAGTCCTTTCGAGCTAGTTCGAAAGGAGTCCGCATCACTTGAGCTAGCCTACCTCGTCGATTCTGCCGCCCCCCTTTTTCAACCTCATCGGTAATAAGGGCAACGAATGTTGGACCGTGGTCCCGCAGCCAGGGTTTGATGGCCCGGCACCGGAAGTTCTTTTTCAACGGAACCTTCAGCTAAAGTTTCAGGCGGTCAATACGGCTTAAGTAGGCACCGGAAGCAACAGCATAAGCTCGAGCCTTCTTTACGCCTTGTGGCGCACCACTAGGCAGCACGAGTACGCGATTTCATTGTACAGTTCGTAGCGCTATTTGCATAGGGCTTCGGCATGATGCTTTACGTGGTCTGCCATGAAGGTCGACACGAAATAGTAGCTATGGTCATAACCTGGATGGCGCCGAAGATTAAGGGGTTGACCGGCCTTCTTGCATGCTGCTTCCAACAGCTCAGGCTTCAACTGTTGCTTTAAGAATTGGTCAGCCTCGCCCTGGTCGACCAATATAGTTCCCGGGAATCGCGCGCCGTCTTCCAGCAAAGCCGTAGCGTCGTAAAGTCGTGCTTGTTTTAGGTCTCCACCGAGGTATCCGGCGAAAGCTTTCTGACCCCACGGTGATTGAATCGGCGCGGCGATGGGAGCAAATGCCGAAACGGAGCGGTAACGTGAGGGATTTTTTAGTGCGATAGTGAGTGCTCCGTGGCCGCCCATAGAGTGTCCGAAAATACCTTGGCGACTTAGGTCAGCATTGAAGTTATCCGCAATAATTTTCGGCAGCTCTTCTGTGACGTAGCTATACATCCGGTAGTTTTTCGACCAAGGTGTCGCCGTGGCGTCGAGGTAAAAACCGGCCCCGGTGCCGAAATCCCAATCGTCGTCTTCTCCCGCGATTCCCGCTCCTCTTGGGCTTGTGTCGGGCGAAACGAGGATCAAGCCGTACTCAGCTGCCAAGCGTTGCGCTCCGCCCTTGATAAAGAATGTCTCTTCCGTGCACGTAAGCCCAGCTAGATAGGTCAAGAGCGGAAGCTTCGCCCCTCCTTTGGCTTGGGGTGGTCGATAAACCCCAAAACGCATCGTTGTTCCCGTGCTTTCACTTAAGTGCTCGTAGAAGCCCTGAACACCGTCAAAGCATGCATGCTCACTGATGACCTTAAGGCTCATAAGCTAGCTAGACCAACTCCCGTAGAGGTAGTCGTTGTTAGAACTTTTTAACAAACCTAAAGCGACCTCTCCATATCAGGTCGAAGCGCCGATTGTGAAATGAGCATCCGGTAGCTCTGTAAGCCTCCGTTGTAACGAGGGTTTACAACGTAGCCGGCGGTTCGCTGATTGCAAACGCGAACCTACTGCCTCGCTGGCCTGAGCAACGTTAAATGCGTCGAGCATCGTTGCCCAGGCCAGCGACAAATTGCCAGTGGCGCAGAGTTGATTAAGTAGGCCCTAGCGAAGCGAGAAGATCGCAACCACGTCGCCGTAGGGGTAACTTAGCTGGAAGCTCCCGCCGGCAGCGACGGCCACGTACTGCTTGCCGTTGACTGCGTAGGTTATCGGGGGAGCGTTAACTCCAGCGCCGAGATTAAAGCGCCAAAGGAGGTTTCCGGTTCGCGCGTTGAACGCATCGAAACTGCCGTTGCCTTCGCCTGTAAAAACCAGATTTCCGGCGGTCGCGAGCGCTCCACCTATCATCGGTTGCGGTGCATGATACTGCCAGGCGATACGACCGTCGTCGACATTGATCGCGGTAAAAGTGCCGTCCTGGATGCTGCCTGCTCCAGGAACGTTAAAAAATGCGCTACCTAGCTTCATGTGTCCTGGAACGTAGGGCGAGGTCTGGGTGGTAAAAGTCATGAGTTGGTCCATCCCCAGGACATAGACCATCCGGGTGATCGGCGAATAGGCCGGTGGCGACCATTCGCTGCCACCGTTGGCACCTGGAAGGATGTTCACTCCCGTTTTGGTAGGTGGCGCAAACATGTTCTTGTTTTGGATGACAAAGGGCTGCGACTTCCTGATTAACTGCCCGTTGCGCCGGTCGACGATATAGAAGAAGCCCGTCTTCCCCGCTTGTCCTGCGGCTGGCACTTTCGTGCCATCTCTGTTCACGTCGAACAACACGACATTGCTCGTTGCGTCATAGTCCCAAACGTCGTGCGGGACTTCTTGGTAGTACCACGCGAGATCGCCGGTTTTGGCATGCAAAGCCACGATCGAGTCAGTGTAGAGATTGTCGCCCTCGCGTTGCGAGCCGTCCATGTCGGGGTTCGGGTTGCCCACCGCAAATATGATCAGGTCTTGTTCAGGGTCAACAGCTGGAGTGGTCCAAACCATGCCGCCGCCATACTTCCATGACTCGCCGGCCCATGACGAAGGGTTCGTCGAATACCAGCGCCAAAGTTGGCGACCTGTGGCGGCGTCGTACGCAGCAACGAAGCCTCTGATCGGCCATTCACCACCCGAGCTTCCGACGATCACCATTCCCTTGTAAACCTGCGGTGTCATCGTTTCGGAATATCCAACGGACGGGTCCGCGACGGTTTGTTCCCATACTAGGTGCCCGTCGGCGGCGTCGATCGCGACGAGCTTGGCGTCAAGCGTACCGAAGTAAAGTTTGCCGTAAGCAGCCGCTACACCTCGGTTGACCGGCCCGCAGCAAAACTTTGCCGGTCCGATGCGATGGTCGTGGGTCCACAGAGGCTGGCCGGTAGCCGCGTTCAATGCCATTATCTTCATGTGACCGTTCACCATCGGCGTCGTCAGGTACATCACGCCATTGATCACCAGTGGCGTCGTTTCGAAGCTTGCAGTCATCCCAGTCTGAACGATTGCGACAGGCACAAGCGAGGCTACGTTCGAGTCATTTATCTGGCGCAGCGAAGAAAACCGCTGGTTCGAGTAGTTTGCCCCGTGAATCGCCCAGTTGGCGTCGGCGTTTGTCGTTCCAAGGAGCGCCTGATCGGTTAAGCGAACTTGTTCTGGGTTGGGCAAAGGACCACTGACGACCACTGAATGTTCGCCGCCTTGCGCGCCCTGCGCTAAGACCGGAGGCGGGCTCGAAGTTACGACAAGTCCCCCAAGCACACCGCAAACCAAACCTAAAAGCCTTCCTCTCACCTGTTTCATTCTGCGATCCCCCTTTCATGCCGGTTCAGCGCTTTTTGATGCTGAAGCCGGATTGAGCTTTGCCCATCTATACTCTATTTCTCCGGCCGCGAGACGCTATCGTTCGGGAAAGGAAGTAGATTTACTCGGTCGATTGTGGCCGCCGAAAGCGGCACGTTGCCCGCAGGAAAATTGTTCCGATACAGTAAGTAGCTGAAAATTAGCTCGTATTCCTGCTTCGTTAGCCGACCGGGTCGATCATACGGCATCTGGGTCGAGATAAACCCAAAGAGCTGTGCTGCAGTAATCTTGTTGAACTCCACATCACGTCTAAAGGTTTCTCCCGCCAATGGCGGCCCTGATAGTCCTTCAAGGTTCGCGCCGTGACAACTTGCGCAATACTGAGTATAAAGCTGCTCTCCGTGCCGTGCCTGCTCCAATGTGTAATATCCCACGGATGGTGCCGCTTTTGAGCTCGTGGTTGCGTTGCGCCCTGGCATGTCTGCGTGTAACGCAGAGGAGAGAACCAAGACAACCAAAGGTAGGCAGCCAATTGCGACTACGCTTACGACATAGCGGCGTAAAAATCCCGCGAGGCAGAACATTGCGTTAGCTTTTCGCTTTCGTCCCCCAGAGTGTCACGCGTTTAGTCCGTAATTTCGCTACAAAGTAGCAAAGGCGAAAGTTCTTACGCTATGACCCGGCCCCAGGTGCCCTAGTGTACCGCTACGTGTGAGTACGTGCAACGTCGTTTCAATCTCTTCGAAAACGCGCACCGCGATGTTCAAATTCGACACCTTAGGCCGTCTCTACGCATTACATTTCCGCTTCCTTAGGTACTTCTCGAGACTGACGGCGGCGATGGTTGCCACCTTTTATCAAGCCAACTTGACGTCCAGCTTTTTGCTCGCCTATCGCGAATTCGTTGCGTCGGCTGCGCAAATCGGACTCCATTGTGAAAGCCCGAGCGACAAGTCGAGCCTCGGGGCGAAGAGAGCCAGTTCGCCTTTTGCAAAGTTAATGCTTAAATTTTTTCCGACTGGACGAACCCGAAAAAGCTCGGACCTGGGCAATAGGCTAGCTATCGACAACCAGTCGAAGGCTTGCTGCGGCTTAGGCGCTCTGTTTTTTAGCGGCTTTCTGGCGTAAGCTTAGAGCAAACTCTTGATTTTGAGCCCCGTTAGCTCAGCAGGATAGAGCACAGGATTCCTAATCCTGGGGTCGCGCGTTCGAATCGCGCACGGGGCGCTTAAAAAATCTTTAGAGAATTCGAGGGGGTTGGGGTGCCCGCCGAGACCCTACGCTGCCGAAAGCTCCAATTTTGGGACTTTTGGGCACCTCGCCGCTTGTCTGCCAGCCAATCAACTGCGGCAACAACAGCGATTTGTGAGATTTTTGGCGTTCGCCGTTTGTCGCGTAATTACTACCAATATGGCCGGAGTCGGCTAGGCTTTTAAGCGATCGCGCGCTGACCGCTCCCGTCAGGCGACTCTATCGACATCCAACTCAGGAGGCGTTCGCCAACCTCGCCCGACGGTGGCACCAGTGGAATTTCGCAGCCTAGCTCGGAAGAGGGCTTAGTGATAGAGTTGCGGAGTTCGGTTGCGAAAGCGTCTAGGACATTTTAAAGTTTCGGACGCTTTGGCATCCCAAGGGAGGAACAAATTCCGATGAAGTTAAAGCCAAGTTGTAATCGGTCTAACCGCAAGAGCTTGGGTCCGTTGGTTGCCGGCGTAATCAGTTCAGTGGTACTTGGCGTATCGGCCAGCGGAAGTTGCAGCAATAACGTCCGTGCAGGCACAGACACCACCGTACTGGCACCTCATCGACACGCGATGCCGGTCTCAACGGATGCGCAGTGGCTTTGCAGGGCAATCTTTGCCAACTCTGTCATGACACAAGGCTTACCCATCACGAAAAGTCCCAGAAAGCTAAAACTGCTTGCCCAGGCGAGCGAGGGCGGGCTTCTATCGTCGCGTCCCATGGAATCCTCCGAGGCGCCATCCACAACAGGCGGCCGCAAGTCGCCAAACATGGGCTTTCTGGCTCCAAGCGCTAGCACCGCCAGTGGGAGCGAAGAAAGCGGTCAAGCTGTAAGTGGGCAAAGCGAAGAGACTACAGCTAGAGGTGGCCTGCTGGGTGGGCGTTCCCCAAGAACAGAGCAGTTGAATAACTCGTCGAGCTCTCCCTCATGGCCCAGTGCGGGCTTAATTGCTGGTCCGGAGAGCATCGAAAGTAGCCGTCCGGGGACCAAACCTGATGAACCCAACGAGCATTAGTCTTTACATTCAAAATTGGCCGACCAAAGGCGGATGCCTTAATTTGAGCCGCCAATGTCGGGGTAAAGGTTGACCGATTACGCCGTCTCCCCTGCCAAAGCCCGGATAAGATAGCTTTGAAAACAAAGAGGCACCGCCCCCTCCCAATGGCATGAGCGACCTCTTTTTGGCGGTGGCGTGTTGTTGCCCCACCCTCCTTGAGCTGGTTGGGTCGGCTAGTGTTGGGCGCTTTGATTGTTCAACTCGAGGAGTACGCGTTCGCCGAGGCCGGAAGAACGCTCGATCTTGCGAGCGATCGCGGTACGCAGTAGAAGCAGATCGCCGACAATCACAATTGCACGTCTGGCGCGCGTGACCGCGGTGTAGATCAATTCTCGCGTAAGTAAAGGCATATCGTTCATCGGCAGAAGCAGCGCGACCATTTCGTACTCGGAGCCTTGCGCCTTGTGAGCCGTAATAGCGTAGCTGAGCTCGATCGAGTCCTCGATAGTGTTCAATGGGAACGCTCGGAAGCTACTGCCGAACGGAAAAGCAGCGGCCAGAAAAGGTTTTGCGCCAGCTTGGTGTCGGGCGCGGATCACCACACCTTGGTCACCATTGAACAACTCGCGGTCGTAGTCGTTGCGAGTGACGATAATCGGCTCGCCAGGTTCAAAGCGACCAAGAGATGGAGCGGTAAGTTTGGTTCGAGCTACGCGCTCGTGGAAGACCTCGTTAAGAGCTTCGCTTCCGGTCGCGAAAACCCGCGTCACGCAGACAATTAACGCGCGGCTTACGTGATCGAACAATTCCTTCATTTCGCTTTGATCTTCAGGGGCGATAGTTCCGTCGTCGGTTTGGCGAAAAACTTTCGCTTTTAAACGTTGGAGCTCGTTCGATCCTTGGATTCGCTCACGAAACCAGCGATCGACGAACTGTTGAATATTCTGGGGCGTGTTTTCGAGCAGCTCCACCCCACTGTAGCTAAGTTCCTCGGGCGAGCTGCGTCGTAGGACGGCTAACCCGCTCGTATCGGCTTTGTTCTCCAGGACCTCCGTGTCGCCCCGCTTTATTGCTTCGGCAAATATCGATATGGCGCGCGTGCTCGTGTCATCTGCATGGTGCCGAAAGCTTTTGCTGAGCCTTATAGCACCGGCTGTCGACGCTCCGGGATTGGCCTGAGCGATGCTCTCGACTACTGACAGAAGATCGCGCAAGACTGCACCGGCGCTCACCGAAGGAAGCTGATCGGTATCGCCCAGAAGAATCAATCGGCAGTTCGGACCAAGCGCTCCTACCAGCCGTTCCATAAGCGTCAAGTCCACCATCGATACCTCATCGACGATCACTACCGAGAACCCGAGTCGGTTGTTCCGATGATGGTTAAATCGACGTCGGCTCGACGAGTATCCGAGCAGCCGATGAAGCGTCTGGGGTTGGGGCAAGCGCTTTAACATGAGTGAATCGGTCGGGCTAAGAGACTCAATCGCTTGGAGCGCGCGTCTCAAGGACTCTTCCATGCGATTTGCGGCTTTACCTGTCGGTGCTGCGAGCGCAATCTCTTCGCATTTAACGCCCAGCCTTACCAGGAGCCGGATAAGGCTTGCAACAATAAAGGTTTTTCCGGTGCCGGGTCCGCCAGACACGATAGTAAGTCGCGAGCGAGCCGCTGCCGTCACGGCAGCCATCTGTTCGTCAGACAGTGCGACCGTTTTTCCCTCGACTTTGAGGGGAAGATTCCCCAGATCCTCGAGCGCCACTTGGAGAGCTGTTTCATCGATTTCAAGCGGCTCGTTTTTGAGCAGCTTTGCAACATCTCCTGCAAGCGCGCATTCGGTCCGGTATATGCGCTGATGATAGATGTGGGGTGGAAAATACAGAAGCGGTTTATAGTCGTCCTGGTCGAGACCGACAACTTTAAGTTTTCCTCCATCGTGAAGCAGTCTTTTAATCTTTTTTGGGAGGTCTTTAAGTCCGGCCTCCTCGAAAGCTGGTCCGCATAGCTCGCTGACAGCTTGCGTAAGAGAGCTTTCGCAGTCGACCATAAACCGTGTGCTTCCTCGGCGCACGGAGATGATCGTGACCAAAACGAGGACTAGCAAGGCAAGCCGATCTTTTGGGTCGAGCCGCGGCTCCAAAGCCGCTATCTCTGAGGCTAAATAAACCAGGTCCGCAGACAAATTCTGGGCTTCAACCCTTTGCTCCAGTTCCTCGAGGCATCGGGAAAAGTCAAAAGGCAGCTGAGGACCTATGTCGCGCCGCGTAGGCTCATGCAGACCCGCTGATAAGCCAAAAGAAAGGCTATCGCGCGCTTTGCCCCGACGAACTCTTGACTTCATAGCGAGCTGATTAGTTTGGAGGTGTATTCTTGCACCTCGTGCCAACGTGGCCGATAAAAATAAACGCCCTGCCCGGATTGCCCGGGTTCGCAAAGGCCGCGAACAAAAAGATATAAAAAGCCGCCGAAGCGGGCATCATATTGGCCTGGGCTCTCGATGCGCAAAAGCTTGAGCAGAGCTACCAAGTAAACCATAAACTGCAGCTGGTAATTACGTTCCACGTGTTCAGCTAAGCTCGCTTGGTCGTAAGAAGCGAGAACGTCGGTTTTCCAGTCAGCGAAATACGTAAGCCCGCCGTACTGGAACACGAGATCTATCGAACCGGTGAAGTATCCGCTTGTACCCGCCGAAGTTCCGTCATTCGCACCTAAGTGGTAAGGGAACAAAAACGCGCATTCGCGCAGGCAAGGTAATGCGCAAAGCCCGTCGGCAATAGTTTTGTCGCCCAGCGCTATAGGCGCGCGCAATGCCGTATGTACCACCCGCATGGCCGTTTCGAGAGCTTCTTCCTCCAAACCGTGTGACAGAGCGAGCGCTCTTCGAAAAATCTCTCGCACATGTGGCAGCCCTTTCCATTCGTCAAAATCGGGTGTGTTGCGCACAGTGCTCCAGTCAAGTTTTTCCAGCACTCGATGAATCAGAGTTCCCATCTCTGGGCCGCTAGTTAGCTCCAACACCGCGTCACGGGGACGGACTTGCTCTGGTCGGCTGGCCAGCAGGCTTTCGAGCGCTCGCTGTGGTGCTGCCTTCTGCGCCATCGAACTGTAGGAACGCGTTTCCAAGGCCGTGGCTCGGACTACACGCGGCTCAACAGAAGTCGCCGTCTCGTCCTGGCTATGGCTCGTAGGCAAAGATTCAAAGGCCAAAGCATAATCCAGCCCACCAATCGCGTCGACGTTGGCAATCGCGTCTTCGACTTCGAAGTTTTCGATCTCGAAAAGATCGGGCGACGCCTCGTTTTTTTCGATCAGTTCAACAAGGCGCGCGTTTAGTCTCGCGTAAAAGCCGTTCGGTTTCTTTAGCAAGCTGTTTAGGGGAAAGAACGGTAGGTAAAGTTTTGCTCGGGCCCTGGTGATCGCAACGTAAATTAGGCGTGCGTCTTCTTCCGCATCCTCTTGCGAGATGTAATCCTTGGCTAGTTCCTGAGCCTTGGCGCCTACGGCAAGACGCGCTTTTCCCTCCACGTGGTAGCGGACGATAGGGTTCCGCTGAGGATTCCGGTAGAGCCCTCCGAAAAGTATCACCACTTTGGCCTGTAGACCCTTGCTTTTGTGCACAGTCATGACTTGCACCCCATTATCGGATGAAGAGATGGATGGGTGGTTTAGCTGGCGCGGGGGCAGATATGGGTTTTCTGACATGTAGAATTCGAGCCGTTGTACGAGCTCCCTTAGATTGAGGCGCTTGGAATATGCCTCTTCGAGTAGGAAACTGAAAATTTTTTCGTAGACCGCCAAATGGTTGCTTTTACCGTAGAAAAAAAGCTCTCGGTTGACCAGACCTGTGTCGTAAAGCAGCCGATGAAATAGCTCGGCGAAGCGTCGCCGTTCGGCCAGCGCCCTCCATTGGAGCAGCTGCTCGAAAAAAGTTTTAAGTTCGTAATCCTCTTCGCAGATGAGGGAGCTGAACTGTACTTCGAAGAACGGTGTCAGGTAGGCCTTGAACCTGCGCGAGCGGTCTCGAGGTTGGTCGATAGCTCGGAGCACCGCGAGCACGTCCTCGGCTTCTTGGCTTTGCAGCGCCGAGTCCTCTCGGTGAACCACAAAGGGTATTCCAGCCTTGCGGAGATAGGGAACAAGGCTGTCGATTTCGCTGTTCGTCCGGCTGAGAACGAGTACGTCTTGGGGCTCGACTCGGATAGGCTCTCCGTTGGCTGAGTCTTTAGTAGCCAGTGCGTGTTGCGGCTCGAAAAGAAGTTTGCCAAGAGTCTTGGCTATATGAGCGGCGAGCGCCCGGCGAGCTTGGTCCGCCTTGAGTCCTGTGGGGCGCGCGTTCGTACAGCGCATTATAGTTACCGGAGGCATCGGCTCTCCGGTAAGTCGCGCGGCAATTGGTCCTTCCCGGGTCGGTACGGAGGGATGATCGTAGCGAATTTCGCCCTGGAAGATAGCGGCGGGCGTGTCTTGCTTCAGGATTATGTTGATGGCGTCCACCATCGCAGCGCTTGAACGAAAGTTTTGGTCAAGCGGCACGATAGGTGCTCCCATACGTTGGAGTTCTCGCCGCGCCGCAAGGTAGGTGAAAACATCTGCGTGGCGAAATCCGTATATCGCCTGCTTGGGGTCGCCGATGACGTAGATGAAGTTCTTTTCTGTGTTCTCCACGAAAATACGGCGCAGGATGCACCATTGAAGCTCGTCGGTATCCTGAAATTCGTCCACCAGCGCGTAAACGAAGCGCGCTCGCAGACTTGCAAGCACTTCATCGCGGCGCGGGCCGTCTAGCAGCTGCCACGCCCAGCGCAGCATGTCGTCGTAGTCTAGTAGACCCTGCCGACGTTTAATCGTTTCCAACCGCTTGGCAATGAGCGGCAAAAAGGCGTCGATCGCTCGCACTTCGATTTGAAGAGCAACCTCTGCTTTCGCTAAGAGATGGAGGAAGTTTTGCGTAGGCTCTGAAAAATAGGCTGAAAAGCGGCTTTTCCCTAAGTTGCGGGTCCTCGGTCGTAGTACAGCGTCGAAGTCGAAACCCGCCAGTAGTGAAACAAGCTCCGTCGGTGAACCGTTGCTTCTCGTTACGATCTCGCAAAGCTCTTGTATCGCTTTGAGAGCTCTCGCTTTGGCCTCTGACTCTAACTGGGCGCTCGCATAGTCCCGCAGGATCTCGCTAAACTCGGTTAGCCGAGCCAGCTCACACAGGGCGTGGGTGTGTTCGCTGCTGGTGTGAACGTCGAGGTAGCGGTGACAGTGGGCAGAATAGAGCAGCTTTTCCAGCTCGGCCACTGACCTGCTCGCGAACCATTCCTCGGCAAGCGGTCGAAGTTCGCTCCCGCTTGCCAATTGTTCACGCAAGACTGCTCGGAAAGCGGCGTGGAAGGCGCGGGCCCCGTCCACGACCTCCAGGTTTGCGCCTGGAGCGCTTTTCACCATGAACTCGTCGACCAGACGCTCACAAAACGAGTGGATCGTGCAGATCGACGAAAAATTGATCCGGTGCAGCGCTTCGTCCAGTTTGGCTGCTTGCTGCGGTAGGATCGCGGTATTTTTTTTGGCCTCAGTGATGACCTCTTGGATACGCGTCCGCAGCTCAAGGGTAGCTTTATCTGTGAAGGTCACCACCAATATTTGGTCGAACCTGATCTCAGTGGAAAGCAGCAACTCGACGAACAGATGCGCGATCGCGTTCGTTTTGCCGGTTCCGGCGTTGGCCTCGATTACGGCATGGCTGCCGCGCGGTATTCGGGTTAAAACCAGCGGTTTAGCCATTTAACCGATCGGCGCCCCCTTCATTTACGTTCAAGTAACGCATCCATGAGCAGACTGAAGCGGCGTTCGACGAGGTCCAAAAGCTGATGCTCGGGCGGTGGTGCGAACCTTTTGCGCACCTTGGGTAGTGGTCCATAATCCGAGCTGCATAGTGCGTTTTGGTTTTGGCGCAACTCTTCCACGAGCATGTGCCAATGGCCATCACATTCAGCAGAATTGCGCCTTCTTTCTCTTTCGATCCTGAGCGCGGCCTCGATCGGGAGAAAATGAAAATCAGCGCTGTAAATAAGGTCGTAAACAAGGTTTGCAAGGTATCCCAAGGCTTGCTCTGGCGCCGGACATTTAAAGTCGACCACCTTGTGGCTTGCTCTACCCTGTTCGTTCGCCCCGATAACGATTGCCTTAAAAGTTTCGCTTTCAAGTCTTCCGGCAGCTCGCAAGATAAGCGCAGTTATGAGTTGCTCTAAAAAATCCGTTGGCTCGATCCGGTCGCGCAGAACGAGGTTTAGGGATTTATCGAAGCCAGGCGACAGTCGTGCCAGACGACCGTAGATCTTTACCACGCAGCCATCATTGCTGCGCGCGAGGCTGTCGTCGGATGCGGGTCTACGAATGAGCTGAGAGAGGTCTAAATCCAGTTCAGGCAAAATCTGATCGATCCTGGCGTATTCGTCGGCGCGCCCCAAGCGAATATCCATCCATTCGCTCAGATTCTCCAGTTCCAGTTTTTTGACCGCCTCATGCCAGCCTTTCAATATTTGGAGATCCGCTTTGCGTTGCGCTTCGGCTAAAAGTCCAAATGGGGCTTCTCCTTTGGCCTGTGCTATTCGCAACAGTTTATCGTACGCCCTTTTCGCCTGCGGTAGCGAACCTTTCCCCTGCCAAAAAGCATCCCGCGCGATTATGGCCCGCAAAATTGCAGAGAGCTCTACGGGTTCGTCTTCTTCGGGCGTTTCAACTGGTTCGTCCTCAATACCGAGCACGTATTTGGCGCGTCCCTGAATGGGGCACTTTAGAAACTCCACCAGCGCGCGCACGGGTAGAGCGTTCGCGATGTCGGCCGTAGAAGGCGGCGTTTTGTTGACGGTCAGCGGCAAGCGAAGAAGTGCGGCGATCTCGGAACGTCTATGTGGCGGCAGCAGGCTAAGCGCGAGAGGGCCCACGGGTGCGCGATTTGCTCCGCAGGCCTGCTCGACCGACTCGCGCAGAATGACGATTTGCGCGGCTACCGCTCGCCCGGGGTCGGTTAACACCGCAGAGCTCGGACCTTCTGGCGTGTTTGCGCGAAGATGGGGAAAGTAAAAGTCCGGGTCGTAGGGTCGCTCTGGATAGTAAACGGTCATGGCGCTTACTCCGGCCTCGCCTACGTATCCGGTCAGAATCGTCGCGAGCTCCGTGAGCACGGACGACGCTGGGGGCGAATCCTTGGTCTCTGGAGGACATACGTAAGAGAAAATTACTCTTTCACGCGTGTTGAGAAGTGTCTGCAAAAACCAGGACCGCTCGCGTTCGGCCAAAGACCTGTTTACGGCAAGCCGGTCTTCGTAAGTCAAGTCGTCCGGATCGAATCGTTCGCGGGTTGGAAAAGTGTCCCGGTTCAATCCCAAAAGAAAGACGACTTTGAACGGGACTGAGAACAGCGTGGCAAGCGAGCCCACCACGACACCGGTAAACGAGAGATGGCCAGCGTCGGGCTCCAGTTCCGCGATCCTTCGACGGATCAATCGGCGCGCAATATCGTAGGAAACTGGCTTGACGTTGAGCGCTCCGCACCCGATCGAGTCGATCGCCTCTAGGTAGCATTCGAAAGCTCTTTCGTCCTGCGCTAGCTTTGGGGCGACGAAGGTTTTGACGAAGCGACCGATAATTTGCGCCCACTCCGCCAGCGTAAGGTGCGCCTCTCGCAAACGGGTAGCCGATCCGATAAGCGTTCGCGCAAGTCGGATAAGCGTGGCGGCGCTGTCGACTTCGTTCTCGTACAACTGAAGCGGCAGATAATCTGAACCATCATCAGCGAGAAAAAATCTTGCCTCGCCAGAACGCTCGCCTTCCATAAACGCGCCTAGCGCAAGGCGACGAAGTCCCTGATCCCAGTGCAGAACGTCGCCAGGCAAGTACGAGTCTGCGAAATCGCGCATGTCAGCGCCGAACACGATGCCCAGCTCTCTGCACCATTCGCGCCACTCCTCGGCATCTGCGCTCGTCTCCGGGCCAATAATCGCGGGATGAGTCAGAAGGGAGAGCACTTCGTTGCATGTAAACCTGCCCGTCGGCAACTCAAGCAAGCGCTCAATCGCGTCGACGAGCCTGCTTTGCGCGCCGAGAGGTGGATTAACCACGTTGACCGGTATTTGATAACGTTCGCTCAGAGCGCCTTCGATATGGGGCACGTAAAGGTCGCGTTGAGTGTCAGGAAAAATTACCGCTATTTCGTGTGGCCGAACGGCCTCGCCGGTTCGCTCGCTTTCGGTTCGGAATTCGTTTTTGCATAAAAGCGACCAGATCGCGTCGGCGACGGCCTGAACTTCGCAAGCGACAGACGGGCAGGCAAAAAACCGTATGCTTTCATCCGACGAATGCAAAACGTCATCTTTAACGTCAACCGAGTAAGATCTCGAAAGAACGTCCGCTTTGAGGCGCTCCAGGAGGGTGGGCGGCCAATTCTTTTGAACCTCGCAGGTGTGCCAGTCAAAATGGTACTCGGTGAACTGGTTGATTGCGCACACGAGATCATGTGAGCTTCTCGCCCAGTATCGTAACGGCAAAGCCGCGCGCTCCAAGCTTTCTCGGTCATGTGCTCCCGGGGCGTCGAAGCTGAAAATATCCTCCCAGAACTCTTGGCATGGGTTCAGCGCGTAGATTTGAAGATTTTCGCAGTTTTCGAGGATCCAAAGCGCCTCTCTCAGAAGGGGTTCAAAATCGCAAAAACAAAAAAGATGGAGCACAGATGGGAGGTCAAGTTCTATGCTCCTTTGCACCACTTGGTGCAGTGCCTCACCTAGAAGAAGGAATCGAGTATTTCTATCGGCTGTAAACCGTGCTTTTAAGCTGCCGTCGGCATCAAAAAGAGCTGTCCACAACGCCCGCTGCCTGCGCTTTCTGATCTCGCCAGAGGCTCCATCGGCCGAATTAGTGCGACGGGACCACTCCTGCACCATCGCGCGACGGCTTGCGGCGTAAGAGTTAAAGAGCCTGGCTATCTTGGCCGATACTTCGAATATTCGTCCCTCGAGTTCGCTCTCGTCAAAGACGCCAGCGCTTATCTCGTCACGCCAGGCGCAAATTTCTGGACTGTCGAGAGCGTCTGGGCAGCGCAAACATTCGAACACCAAAGCTGTAAGCTCATGTTGTCGCAAGATATGGACGGTCGGGTTACTTCGTTCCAAAGCATCAGTGAAAAATTCAGACAGTCTCGAGAATCGAAGGTTAGCAGCGATCCCCAAACGGTCGGCCAGGCGAAGTTCGACGAAGCGTCGAGTTGCCAGGTAAGCAAATGTAGGGTCGCCAAATTTTCCCGGCAACGCCGTGTCAGGCAGGATTAGATAAATCGGGGTGAACGGATCTTTTTCTTGTTGCTCGCGTAGGTTGGCTGCCAGGGGTTCGATTAAACCGTCGAGCGTTTGAGAATAATGGAGCTTGACGACCATCTCTCGAGACACGCATTTAATCGCCCGGGCTTCCGAAAAGGGTTGCCTGATGGAATAAGCTTCTGGGGCAAAGGAGCAGCAGCCGAATCTCCATCGCCGTTTGGAAAAATCGCGAACCGGAAGACAGTCCGCACCAGTGCGCACGACTTGGTTCGCTCCTCGATGCATGACCGGGCCCGGACGACTTACAAAATAATAACATCTTCCAAGACCGGGCGACAGGCGTAACGCTCGTGAAAGCGTTTCATAAGCCGCGTGCAGAAAGGCAGAAAAGGTTCCAGAGAGTGCCGAGCAAGCGCTACCCGACCCAGGGCCATGTAACGGTGATGTTCACCAGTCCAGGCGCTAACCGGGCTCGGCCAATGCAAGGCCCTGTGGGATGGCATCGGCTAATTTCTGATAGGAAGTGGGGGGGTGCCGGACGAAGTGGAAAAGCCGTTTACATCGCGATTCGATCGGCGTGGGTATAAATGTTGAAACTTTTCTCGCGCACAAACCCGATCAAGGTCATCCCCACTTCGAAAGCAAGTTCGACCGCCAGGGAGGACGGTGCGGAGACAGCAGCAACTATCGGTATCCCCGCCGTAGCCGCCTTCTGTACGATTTCAAAGCTCAGTCGACCGCTCACCATAAGCGCTGCCTGTTTAAGCGGTAACAGGCGTCTCATTAAAGCGTACCCTAGAACTTTGTCCACAGCGTTGTGGCGCCCGATATCTTCACGCAGAACTTCAAGTTTAGCTTGGTCCATCACTGGGACGACTTGGTCGGTCGCCTGCGCGGCTGCGCTTGCGGAAAGCTGAAATAGCGCGGCGGCGTGAAGTCCACCGGTTGCCGAAAAAACCTGTTGCCCTGCGCGCATCAGCACCGGCATTTCGGCAAGGATCACAGGGTTCAGCTTGAAGGTGCTCGTGATAGGCGTCACTCTCGTTCGTACCGATTCGATACTGGTTTTGCCGCACAAACCGCAGCTCGACGAGATAACGAAGTTGCGCCTCAGGCGCTCGCGAAGATCGTCGGCTCGGACGCTCAATACCACATCGATCGCGTTCGGCTCGGGTTGACCGCTCTTGTTTCTAACCCTTCTGATCTCGCCGAGCTCGTCAACCGAGCTGATAAAACCTTCGGTTAGAAGAAAACCGGCCGCAAGTTCTTCGTCGTGGCCCGGCGTGCGCATCGTAAGCGTGAAGTGTCGGCCGCCAAGCCTGATTTCCAATGGCTCCTCTACCGCGACGCGCTCCGCTACCGGTTCAATTGCTAATCCGTCGAAGGATTTCGCGACCGCTTCCGAGCGTTTTAGCGCCTCGCCGGGGCCTGAGTCTTGAAGCCGACTTACGCGAAGCTTAAGCGCCTCGCAACTCTTTACTCCAACCTCTGCCATTGGCGTGTCTATCCTTGAAGTAATCGTAGGCAAACGGTCATGCCAAAACCAGACTGGTGCAAAGTCGAATTTAAAAATTAAGACTTTTTCGCTAGGTTCGACAGCTTCGGCTGCTACCCGCTTTGGGGCGTGTCGCAACAAGAATTTGGTGCCCAGGCTTTGCGCATTTACCGTTGACACGCTGTATCGCGGCTTGCCTAATTTTGAGAGCGTGCCACCACGCGGTAAGGACTGCACCAACGGAAGTGGTGGTGCAACCGACGACACGGCGAAAAGAAACCTTTTCAATCGTGCAAAAGGTAGAGAAGGTAGCGAACTGAGAACGGCAAGACGAGTACATCTCGAGGCTTGCATCCTTTTTAGCCTCGCGTCTTCTGTAACGTCTTTAGCCTCGCGTCTTCTGTAACGTCGCGCCCTGGATAAAAAGAAGGCTCGCACCGCAGTTAGATGGGCGGATGCTTGCTCACGGCCTCGCAAAAGCATTTTTAGGCGTATGAACGAGCTCTTGGCCAAAATTCGAACCTTTCGGTTGTTGCGTGTCTTTTATCTTGCGGCTGAAGCCTTCAACGCGCACAACGGTTTTCTGTGGGCCTCGGCGCTGACCTACACCACGTTTCTTTCGATAGTCCCCATTATGTCGCTCGCTCTATCTGCGGTAGTGGGTTTCGGCGGCATAACGACGCTGCGGCCGCTGATTGAGCGCTATATCGCAGCCGGTTCACCTGAGGTCACCGACAGAATCTTAAGCTTCGTCAGTAATATCGACAAAAGGACGCTCGGCACCGTTGGCGGGGTTGGCTTGATCATTACCGCAATCCTTACCCTGGGAACGATTGAGCGGGCCTTCAACTGCATTTTTGGGGCATCTTCAGAGCGAAGTATCCATAGAAAATTTTTCGACTACCTCAGTATCATTTTTGCCGTGCCACTGGTTGCAACTACGGTAGTCGCGTTAAGCCACCGAGTTTTTCGCTTCGTCCCCCATTGGCAGATTTTGGAAACTGTTTTGGTTGGGGTAATAGGATGGTTCGCAATCGGTTCTCTTTACGCTTTTCTTCCAAATGCCAAGGTTGACCTGAAAGGCGCTGCAATCGGTTCGCTCATCACGACGCTGATATTGGCAATCGCCCAAAGCGGCTTCATATACCTCCAGTACGGAGTCAGCACCTATAGAGCGATCTATGGTGCGCTAGCGGCTATACCGACCTTCATGACATGGATATACATGAATTGGCTGATACTTTTGTACGGCGGCGAGCTGACGGTCGCCCTGCAAACCGCAGACGGTCTGGAACGATTGCGCACTCGCCGTTCCAAAGGAACATGCTTCGGCCTTGAAGCAGCGCTGTTAGTAATGGTGCGAGCGGCCGAGCGGATGAGGGTACGTGACGGAAGTTTTACCCTTCGAAGCGCTGCAAGGGAGCTCGGCGTGACACCAGATGAGCTGGAACCCATCGTCGCGCGACTTAAAAGCGCCAATTTGCTGGTCGAGTCTGGAAGCAATCTGCCCGACAGGTTCGACAGAGAGCTTTTCCTGAGGTGCGATCCCAACACTATAACACTGGCGGAAATTGCAAAGCTTAGCGGCGAAGAAAGCGATGCGCCTGGATGCGTGGATCGCAGGATAAACAGTGTTCTTCGCGCAGTGGCTTGTGCTCAACAATCGATGCTGAGCTCGGTCACTTTGCGCGATCTGCTCGACGACAACGTAAAGACTGAACTGTAGAAACGATCGTGCGCCACAAAAAAGTATCACGCTGGTAAATGGCGACAGCCACTTGCCGCCAATTAAGATACCTGCTGTGATGTGGCACCGGACTCGATGCTTATCCCAGTACAAAGCGTTGCCAGGTGTGACCGCCCTATTCGGGTGCTGCAAATAGGAAGGAAACCGGCGTGCGCCGGTGATAGCCTTGCTCGGATAGCATCAGGTCCAATGCATAGCTCCCAGTGTCGTCTGCCACTGGGTCCAAATTTACGTCTTGCTCCAAGTACATTAATTTGAGGTACGTCTTGCACTTTTCGCAGGTCTCGGCCTTAATCGCTTGGTTTTGCCCCTCGATGCTGTAGTATGCGATGCCTTCGGTCGATTCGCAGTTGCTGCACTTGATGCGTACCAAATGCCATTGAGTGGCGCACAGGTTGCACCACAGGTACCGATTACCCCGAAACTGTCCTTCAGCTAGGATGCGGCCGGCCACCGGCGGGCAGCCGCACACGGGGCAGTCGCCCGGAGCATTGAGCCGAGAAATCTTCTCAGCTTCCAACTGTGAAGCCAATTTTGCCCAGTAAACCTGGAGCGCGCCGAAAATGAAAGGCGCTACCTGGCGGTCTACTGGCTCGTATATGCCACGTACGATGGCACTGCCCCACGCCTGCAACACGGCGCGATCTAATTGGCGTGCGCGTCGTACGGCCGAGCTTGCATCCGCGGTGAGATCCTGGCGAGAAAGCTCATCAAGGACGCGGCTTAGCACGCTGAGCCAAGCCGTATCAGGTTTGAACATGTCCGGGGCAAAAGGCGCAAGTCGATTTTCGCGGCAATACTCGAGATACGACGCTGTCGGCATCGGCAAGCTCGTTAGCTCCTCGAGCGCACGATGCTGCGCCTTGGCGAGATGTGAAAGCAAAAGGAAAAAACCTGCTGGTTGGCGCGTGCTCGCTAGTTGGACGAATCGTTCGCTACGCTTGGCGAACAGGTTTGAGACGTCGGGCAGCCTTACGAACGGAGGTGGAGCTCCAAACTCAACCGCTTGCGGCTCCAAAGGGTAAGAATTACCGCTCACGCGCCTTACGCCTTGCCCTCCATTATCTCACGATACCACTCGGGATGGTGTTGTCGCGCCCAGGCCGGTGTCACCTTCCCTCGAACCATCGCCCGGATCGAGCCTTTCACCCATATGCTGGCGTAAATATGAACGATTATAGCCAAGACAAGGACGAAAGCAGCGAAAGCATGGACCGCGGCAGCCAGCTGACGTGCCCAGAGCGGGAAATACAGCGCGAAGTATCCGTACCAGATCATTGCGCCGCTTACCAACAAAAGCACCAGGCTTGCGACCAGCGTCCAGAACAACATTTTTTGCCCGGCATTGTACCGGCCGGCGGGCGGAAGCCGTTCCTCTTTATTGCCAACGACGTCCCAGATCTGCTTGAGCCACTGCCAATCCTCGGCTGTAAGGTAGTTGTCGGCCCACATCCATCGGGCCATCAGGAAAAACGCGATCACCATCACCACACCGGCCCAAGGATGAATGATCCTAGTCCACGGTCCGCCGCCAAAAAGATTGGCGAGGAAGAAAAGGCTCGGGTGGAACAAAGCAAGACCGCTCAAGCCCGCCGCAAAAAACGCGATCGCCACGATCCAATGATTAATCCGTTCGGACGCGGTGTACCGAACAATCGTGTCTTCTTCTCGGCTCATAAAGAAACCCTCGCTTGTTAACCGGGCTTGAACTCCCGCGGCTCTTCGAGCGCGTCACAGCCCCGAATCGTTATTTCAACAAACCGGATGAGCCCGAAAAACCTCGATCACGCCGGCGGATTTGAATCTGTGTCTTTCTTCTCTTCTTTTACCTCGTTGGGGCCGACGGACACGTAATGCAAAAATCCTATCACTATCGACAGACCGAAAGCTGCCAGCGCTAACGGCTTTGTGATCCCCTTCCACAGGCGGACCAAGGGGCTGATTTTCGGATCCTTGGGCAACTCGTAGAGTTCCGGTTTGTCGGCGTGCTGAAGTACGTAGATGACGTGGGTGCCGCCCACGCCTGGAGGGTCGTAAACCCCCGCGTTTTTGAAACCCCTTTCTTTCAGCTCAGCCACGCGCTCTGCCGCATGCTCGAGCATCGCTTGCTTGGTGCCGAACACCAGGGCCTGCGTCGGACAGGCTTTGACGCACGCGGGTTCAAGTCCTACGGCTACGCGATCGGAGCACAAAGTGCACTTGTAGGCCTTGTTGTCCTTTTTCGAGATGCGCGGAATATTGAACGGGCATCCAGTTACGCAGTAGCCGCATCCGATGCAATTCTCTTCGACGAAGTCTACGATTCCGTTGGAGTATTTGATAATGGCGCCCGGCGACGGGCATGCCTCGAGGCATCCCGGCTCAGCGCAGTGCATGCATCCGTCCTTGCGAATCAGCCACTCGAGCTCGCCGTCGGGCTCGACCTCGTAGAAGCGCATCAAGGTCCACGACGCGGGTGTCAGATCGGCTGGATTCTGATACGAGCCGAAATTGATTCCGACCTCGTCGCGCAGGTCGTTCCACTCCATGCAGGCCGCCTGGCAAGCCTTGCATCCGATGCACTTTGAGATATCGATGAGCTTGGCGACCTCTTCGGTATGACGTATCTGGGGCGGGGGCAGAGTCGTCGCCGAGCGCGCCACAATGTCGAGCGATTGCAGTGCCATAGCTAGCCCCCTCCCTAAGCTCGTTCGATATTCACCAGAAACGCCTTGGTTTCAGGCGTCTGAGTCACGGCATCGCCGACGCAGGGTGTAAGCACGTTTGCTGGGAATCCTTTGTGCGTCAGCCCCTTGAATCCCCAGTGAATGGGGATTCCGACGTGCTCGATCACCTTACCGTTGACCACAAGAGGCTTAAGTCGCTTCGTCACCACGGCGACGGCTCGGATACGCCCCCGAGCGCTGGTTACGATCACCTCATCGCCGTTGGAGATGCCTTTCTCTTTAGCCAGGCGTTCGGAAATTTCGACAAACTGCTGTGGCTGCAAAGTAGCGTTGATCAAGCAATGCTTGCTCCAGTAATGGAAGAGCTCGGTCAGTCGGTAAGTCGTGCCGACATATGGAAACTTGGAGCTGTCGCCGAGTTCTTTATGGTCTTCGCTGAAGAGGCGGGCGACTGGATTCGTCACCACCTTCGGGTGGAGCGGATTGGTGCCGATCGGGCTCTCAAAGGGTTCGTAATGTTCAGGGAAAGGCCCGTCCTTGACGTACCCGCGCGAGAACAGGCGCCCTACCCCTTCCGGCAGCATGATAAATGGCCCCATTCCTTTGCTAGGCGGCATGGTGGGGACGTAATCGGGGACGTCGATGCCAGTCCACATCCCTTTCTTTTCGTCCCACCAGATCACTTTGCGCTTGGGGTCCCACGGCTTGCCTTCCGGGTCGCATGAAGCGCGATTGTACTGTATGCGCCGATTGGCAGGCCAAGACCAAGCCCATCCGGGCACCAGACCACGGTTTGCTGGATCATAGGTGTCGCGCCGCGCCATCTGGTTGCCCTTCTCGGTCCAGCATCCGCAGTAGATCCAACAGCCGCAGGCCGTGGTCCCGTCATCCCGAAGTTGAGCAAAACCGTCCAGCTGTTTACCTGCCTTGACCAGTATTTTGTTCGGGTCCTGCGGATCTTTGATATCAGCTAGCGCATAACCGTTAAGTTCGCGCGCGATTTCAGCCGGTGTCGGTTCGCTCGGTACAAGGTACGGCCAATGGAGGTTCAGGATGGGATCCGGGAATGTGCCTCCTTCTTTCTGGTACAGTTCGCGGATCTTCAAGAACAAAGCCGCAATTATCTGAATATCCGTCCGAGCCTCGCCTGGCGGGTCCTGACCCCTGTAATGCCATTGGAGCCAGCGGGAACTGTTTACCAGCGATCCTTCGTCCTCGGCAAAGCAGATGCTCGGAAGCCGGAACACCTCGGTCTGTATTTCCGCCGGGTTGACCGGGTTGTATTCGCCATGATTCTCGAAAAACGCCGAGGTCTCGGTTGCGAGCGGGTCGATTACGACCAGGTACTTAAGCTTGCTCAAGCCGGCTAACGTTTTGGCCTTGTTGGGCGAAGCTTGGAGCGGATTGAAGCCCTGGCAAATGTAGCCGTTCATCTTGCCCTGCGCCATCAAGTCCTGTACCCGCAGTATGTCGTATTCATGGTCGACCCGGTCGAGCTTCGGCAACCATCGGTAGCACCAGTCGTTCTCTTTAGTGGCGGCAGGTCCGTAGACGGCCTTCATCAAGCTTACGAAAAACTTAGGATAGTTGGACCAGTAGCTAAGCTGGTTGGGTCTTAGCGGTTTAAGTGTGCGCTTGGCCAGATATTGGTCGAGCGTCTGCTCGTCGGCCGCGGGCAGCGTAAGATAGCCCGGCATCCCGTTGCTCAGTAGCCCTAAGTCGGTAAGACCCTGAATGTTGGAGTGTCCACGAAGCGCGTTGAGGCCTCCGCCAGAAACTCCAATATTGCCCAGCAAGAGCTGGATGATCGCCATGCATCGGATGTTTTGAGTTCCGACGCTATGGTTGGTCCAGCCAAGGGCATACATGCTGGTCATGGCTCGATTGGGCGGCGCTGTGGAGGCGATTATCTCGCACGCTTTGAGGAATTTCTCTTTAGGTGTGCCGGTGATGTTACAGACGACGTCCGGCGTGTAACGCGAGAAGTGCTTCTTCAGCAGCTGGAAGACGCAACGCGGATGTTGCAGCGTTTCGTCTGTGAGAACGTAGCCGTCGGGTCCGAGCTCGTACTCCCACGTGCTACGGTCGTACTCGCGTTTGTCCGAGTCGTAGCCGCTAAAAAGCCCTTCGGAGAAGCTGAAGCCCTCTTTTACGATGAAGGAGGCGTTGGTGTACGCCTTGACGTACTCGTGATGGATGGCGTCGTGGGTCAGTAGGTAATTGATAACGCCTCCTAAAAAGGCGATATCAGTTCCCGATCGCAACGGCACGTAAAGATCAGCTACCGCAGCAGTGCGGTTGAAGCGCGGATCGACGACGATAAGCTTTGCCTTGTTGCGTGCTTTGGCTTCGATGACCCATTTGAAGCCGACGGGATGGGCTTCCGCCGAGTTGCCCCCCATCACCAAGATCACGTCGGCGTTCTTGATGTCGATCCAGTTGTTGGTCATCGCGCCACGACCGAACGATGGGGCCAAACTGGCCACCGTCGGGCTGTGTCAGACGCGCGCCTGGTTGTCGAACCCCACAATCCCGAGACTTCGCATCACCTTCCAGGTCAAAAAGCCGGCCTCGTTGGTGGAAGCAGAGGCGGCGAGGAACCCAATAGTTACCCAGCGGTTGACCTCTTGTCCGTGCTCGTTGTGGGTGACGAAGTTCTTGTCGCGGTCTTCTTTCATCAAACGGGCGATTCGCTCGATCGCCCAATCCCACGATACGCGCTTGAATTCGCTCTCGCCCGGCGCGCGATATTCGGGATAAAGCACGCGGCTTGGACTGTGGACGAAATCCAACAACGCAGCGCCCTTCGGGCAAAGGCTTCCTCGGCTGACCGGATGGTCCGGGTCACCTTCGATGTGGACGATCGAAGCGCGAGCGTTTTTGGCCTTGTCCCCCAGACTATACATTAGTATTCCGCAACCCACGGCGCAGTACGGGCACGTATTCCTTACTTCCGTGGTTCGGGCAAGCTTGAACTCTCGTACCTCAGCCTTCGCTTCGGTGGCAGAAAAGCCTAAGGCGGTCAAACTGGAACTGGCCAAAGCAGCTCCGCTTAGCTTGAAAAACTGGCGCCTACTGACTTCCATTGTGACTCACCCCACGCCAAGAGTTTCGTCAGTCCACAGACTACAGCGACGAGCTTTACCTGGATAGATGGCCCCAAGCGGACGCTTATCCAGCGTCTCAATGAAACTAATCCTAGATTGTTGTTTTGTTTTTTTCAACACCCGTTTTTTCTTGCCCTTTTTCTTGCGCTTTTGCCAGCTTGACGTCTTTGTCGGTCTTAAACATCGATTGCTTGGCGATGCGTCGATAAACGACTCTGACCTCTTGCGGTGTCCACCGTTCTACCTTCTTTTGCAAATTAGAGCTGCGGCATGGCTATAGACTTTCGATTGACGCCTAAAAGGCAGTCGAAGCTCGGGGGCGACACTGACCTTGACTCAAAGCTCGCTTGGGTCCTAGTTTTAGCGTGAGGGGGCATATCGGGAGGGCAATTCAAAAACCCAAGTCCTAAAGACCTCGCCTTTTTAACCCCGTCTTGTAGAGTGCCTCTTACCGGCGCGTTGCCTTTTTCTCCCCCGAAAATTTGCTTTTTGGGAAACGAACTATCCTTTCCTTGCTTCGAGGCTACTGGGTTTGGGTTCTCGCGAGCGAAGGAGGTCGCGATGTGGAGAGCAGAGCCGAACGTAGAAGACCTGAGGTATCTTGCGACCAAGGCGGGTCTGACTGCGGACCTTTGCTTGACGGCGTATCGCCAGATGTCACTGATTCGGTTTTTCGAGGAAGCTATAGCCGAGAAGTACTACGTTGGTAAGCAGCCGGACTTCAATTTGGCCGCAGGACCGATTCGGGGCGAGATGCATCTTGCTGTGGGTCAGGAGGCAACGGCGGTTGGTGTTTGCCTTTTGCTGAGCGATGAAGACGTGGTCGTTAGCACGCATCGACCGCACCATCACGCGATCGCCAAGGGCGTCGATTTGAATCAGCTTGCGGCGGAAATTTTCGGCAAGGTCGATGGGCTCTGTCGCGGCAAAGGCGGCCATATGCATCTGTTTGACAAGGCGAATAACTTTTCTTGCAGCGGCATAGTGGGCGCTTCGTATCCCCAGGCGGCTGGAGCGGCTCTAGCCTTTAAAGTTAGTAGCAAACAGCTCGTTGCGGTTGCTTTTTCGGGCGAAGGTGCGGCTAATCATGGCACCTTTGGGGAAACGCTTAACGCGGCGGCGTTGTGGCAGCTTCCGCTCATAATCGTTGTCGAAGACAATTTGTATGCGGATTCGACCCCAAAATGGGCTGCGGTTGGGACCTCGCAGCAATACCAACGAGCGCTCAGTTACGCCGTCAATGCTTTACTTGTCGACGGCATGGATTTTATCGACGTTTACCGCGCGGCAAAGGCTGCTGTTGACCGCGCCCGTCATGGCTACGGCCCTTCGCTGATTGAGGCTGTGTGCTACCGCTATCGAGGCCATTTCGAAGGCGACCTTGGAGAGTATCGCACCCAGGAAGAGCTCGAACTGTGGCGCCGCCGCGACCCTATCACCTTGCTCGGTGAGCGGCTCAAAAAACTTGGTTGGGCAGATGAGGCCGCGCTCGAGCGTGCGCGTAACGAGGCCAAAGCCGAGGTCGAGCAGGCTATTGCATTTGCGGAAAGCAGTTCGCTGCCCGACCCGAACGAAGCTTTTGCTGGAGTATTTCGATGAGAAAGTTACGTGGCATCGCTTTTGGAATAGCTGAAGCCATCGACCAGGAGATGGGAAAAAACCGTGATATCGTCGTGCTCGGCGAGGACGTCACCTACTGGGGTGCCGTGTTTGGCTTCACCATGGGGCTGCATAAGAAATACGGGCGCGACCGAGTAATCGATACTCCCATAACCGAGCAGACCTTCATGGGGATGGCGGTCGGCGCGGCTGCCGCAGGTCTTCATCCGGTGGTCTCGCTGATGTTCGTCGACTTTCTCGGAGCTGGCTTCGACCAGATGTACAACCACATGGCCAAAAACCACTACATGTCGGGCGGACAGTTCGCCATGCCGGTGACGGTCCTGACCGCGATCGGCGGCGGTTACGGCGACGCCGGGCAGCATTCGCAAGTGCTCTACGGGCTTTTCTCCCATACGCCAGGCTTCAAAATCGTGATTCCATCCACCGCCTTCGACGCGAAGGGATTTACGGTCGCCGCGCTGCGCGATCCAAATCCGGTGATAATTTTCGGGCACAAACTGCTGACCGGACTCCCATTTCTGCCCTTCGAAGGCGATGAAGAAGAGGTGCCGGAGGAGCCGTACGCGCTCGAATTCGGCAAAGCTGCCGTGCGCCGCGAAGGCTCGGACCTTACCATCATATCGGCCGGCTTGATGGTACATCGAAGCCTAAAGGCTGCCGAGCGGCTCGAGCACGACGGTATTTCGGTCGAGGTCATCGACGTGCGCACGCTTGTGCCTCTCGACTCGCAGACTTTGGTGGAGTCTGCTCGTAAAACTGGACGAGTGCTGATAGTGGACGAGGATTACCAAAGCTTTGGCATGACTGGCGAACTTGCCTTTCGTATTCAGGCCGAAGCCTTTGCCGCGCTCAAGGAGCCTATCCGGCGTGTTGCGGTGCCCGACGTACCGATTCCCTTCTCTGAGCCGCTTGAAAATGCCGTCATCCCCAGTGTCGAGCGTATTTACCAGGAAGCCAAGGCTTCAGTCGGCAAAGAGAACAAGGTCGCCCGGTCGGCTTAACTTCACACCTGCGCATCGGGAATTCGAGCGCATGCAAAGCACGAAGGCCCGAGTATGTCACGGCTATGTTCTGCTCTCTAGCTGATTCGCTTAATTCGCTCGCTCAGCGGCGCGAACCACGGGGCGAATCGAGTACAGGCGACCTACGTTCGGATTTTGCGTTCAGCCAGGGGTGAAAAGGTTTACCAAAGCGTAAGCGATGAGCCTGAGGTAATAGGGTAAATTTTTGTGGAATGCCAAGCGCAAAAAGCTTGGCGATCATAGGGTTGGTGCGCTACACCCGTATGGTTAGCCACGATTGCCGTGGGCTAGGTTTTGGCATTTTTCAGCAAAAGGAGCGATTCTTAGATGCGCAGAGATATCGAATTTAAGACCGAAGATGGGGTAACGCTTCGTGGATGGCATTACTTGCCTGACGGGAAGGCGGGACCAGTGCCGACGATTGTTATGGCACATGGGTTTTCCGCCTTGAAGGAAAATTACCTCGATAGGTACGCAGAAGTTTTTTCCGCCGCGGGTCTTGGGGTAATCGTTTTCGATAACCGCAATTTCGGCGCCAGCGACGGCACGCCACGCTATGAAATCGACCCTTGGCGACAGGTCCGTGACTATCGGGACGCGATTACCTTTGCCACTACGCTTCGCGAAGTTGACGAAGCTCGAATCGGTGTTTGGGGCTCAAGTTATAGCGGTGCCCATGTGCTGGTTCTCGGAGCGATCGATAGACGTATCAAATGCGTGGTTTCGCAGGTGCCACTGATTAGCGGGCATCGCAATGCGCGCCGCCTTATCCGCGCCGATATGATAGCAACCGTACAAAAAATGTTCGAAGACGACCGCAAAGCCCGTTACGCAGGCAAGCCGCCCGCGATGATCGCAGTGGTAGCCGAAGATCCGACCACGACGCCGTGCGCGCTGCCGACCCGAGACTCTTATGAGTGGTTCACTGAAACCGCCCGAACCCGGGCACCAGCCTGGCGCAACGAAGTGACTCTGCGCTCGGTCGAGATGTTCATGGAGTACGAGCCGGGTGCCTATATCGAATACATCAGCCCAACGCCGCTATTGATGGTCGTGGCAGCTGGGGACCATTTGACCGTCGCGGACGAGGCGTTAAGGGCCTATGAGCGAGCTCTTGAACCCAAGAAGTTGGTGCTCCTCAAAGGCGGCCATTTCGACGCCTACGTAAAGGACTTCGAGCAAGCGGCAGGTGCCGCTCGTGACTGGTTCGTTGAGCATCTCCTGAAAGCTTAGCAAGTCCTGACAGGGCGGTTGCTGCGAGGCGCTCGAACAAGACTTCGCGGTAAAATTTGCGCGGGCACCCGAGCAGTAGAGGTGCCCGCGCGAGCGATTCGAACAAAAGTTGACGAGGTCAATCGCCTTGCCTGGCGGGGTTCGCTGCTTCAGGCTGAAAAGCTCAACAGGCGCTGGGTTGGCAGGTACACCCACGCAAGGTATCGATGATTCGACGAGCTACTAACTGTCAGCTTTTCCCGGGTGTAGAGATGGGGTACCTCTTCGTACTGGTCGAGGCGGATTAAGTCCTGGTTGCTCAGTTCGAAAAGAAGCAAACCCTCCACAAAAGCCCGCGCTTCTCGTGTAATATAGAAATGGCGATTTTTGCGGCGCCTGAAGCCCGTTAAGATTCCTCTTTCAACCCGGACGTCGCGGCCGAGTAAGCGGCGACGTAACGTCGGATCCATCAAAGTTCCATAAACGAACAGAATTTGGTCGTTGCCGCTTACCTCGTGTGCCATATACCCTGCGCATGCGCCATCCAAGCGCGAGCCACCTAGAACGACATGATAACCAAATAGCGAAGATTTTCTACCAATGGGTATGACCGAAGCTATGGCGAGATTTGTAATCGAAGTTGGCGAGGTGGGCTTGCTAACGCTCAGTTTCGTCCGCCAGCTATTTCGCCGCCCATTGGGGAGCCGCTTGGTGGTGGAGCAATTAGACAATATAGGCGTGAGGTCGCTCAGTATCGTCAATCTCACCGCGATTTTCAGCGGCATGGTCTTGGCGCTTCAAACCGGCACATTGCTTGCCAAGTTCGGCGCCAAAATTTACGTGAGCCGCCTTATGGGGTTGACACTGTTTCGCGAGATGGGGCCTGTGCTTACGGCTTTGATGATCGGTGGACGAGTAGGTGCAGGGATTACGGCAGAGCTGGGCTCGATGAAGGTGACCGAACAGATCGACGCATTGCGCGCCCTTGCAGTCAACCCGGTCAAGAAGCTGGTAGTCCCCAGAGTGTTGGCCACGATGGTGATGTTGCCTGTTCTCACGCTTATCGCCGACGCGTTCGGGATTATTGGTGGAATGCTTATAGGGGTGACGGAGCTTGGCCTGAGTGCTACCTACTTTTTTAGCTCGTTGATGCAGATGACGCAGCTTCGCGACGTTTTCGGCGGGCTGTTCAAGGCGGTTGTCTTCGGCTATCTGATCGCGATTATCGCCTGCGAAAAGGGCCTTAACGTGACCGGAGGCGCTGACGGCGTCGGCCGGGCGACGACAGCCACGGTGGTAGCAGCCTCGGTAAGCATCCTGGTTTCCGACTTTTTCCTTACCAAACTTCTTCTTTCTTTCTCTTTATGACTCAAGGAGGCACTAGACGACCGTTTTTTTCGATTCGCGAGCTTAGAAAATCCTTCAATGGCAAAGTAGTGCTAGCCGGCATCGACCTCGACGTGCTGGAAGGCGAGACAGTGGTAGTCTTGGGCGCAAGCGGGGCCGGCAAGACGGTGCTTTTGCGTCATTTGAATGGTTTGCTTCGCCCGGATGCGGGCGAAGTCTTCGTTCAAGGCATCCCGCTGAGCGGGCTGAGCGAGGACGAGATGGCTCCAGTCCGCAAGCGTATCGGGATAGTTTTCCAAATGGGAGGGCTTTTCGACTCGCTGACTGTTTTTGAAAATGTCGCCTACCCGCTGCGCGAACACACAACAATGCAGGAGTCGCGGATCGCGGCCCGGGTGAAAGAGTTGCTCGCGATGGTTGAGCTGGAAGGTGCCGAGCGATTGCTTCCGGCTGAGCTTTCCGGTGGGATGCGTAAGCGGGTGGCTCTGGCTCGGGCTTTAGCTCTTGAGCCTCAAGCCGTGCTGTACGACGAGCCAACAACGGGGCTGGATCCGCTCGTTACGCACAAGATAAATTTACTGATACGCGGGCTGCAAAAACGGCTAGGCTTCACCTCTGTGGTTGTGACGCACGATCTCAAGAGCGCCTTTGTGGTGGGCGACCGGTTCGCTTTGCTCGACCAGGGAAAAGTTCGATTTGTAGGCACCGAAGAGGAAGTGCGCCGCTCGGATGACGAACTTGTGAGAGAGTTCGTCAGAACAGCCCTTTAGTGAACCTCGCTCCTGGGACTCCCGATGGTCTCCACGCGAAGTACAACGTTTAGGGTGGGCGCAGTGATGCTTGCCGGCATCGCGGTGCTCATGACCGTTGTCGTTCTGGCCGGCCGCAAAACACGCGTGTTTACCTCCACGGTGACCTTCCAAGCCCACTTCCATCGCGTCAACGGTTTGCAAGCCGGCGCTCCAGTCGCGCTTTCCGGAGTAACCATAGGCGCGGTCGACTCGATCGCTTTTCCCAGTGACCCTCGTGCGGATTACATTATCGTCAAAATGTGGGTCGACAAAGCCGCCGCACAGCGCGTTCGAGCAGACTCGCACGCTCAGATCGAAACTCTCGGACTTCTAGGCGACAAGTTTGTCGAACTGACGCCCGGAAGTCCGCAGGCGCCGTTGGCCCCGCCGGGAGCAGTGCTCGAGGCCCGCGACCCGTTAGACTACGAAGCTCTGGTTGGCCGACAAGACACCCGTGACTTTCTGGCCAATCTCTATTTTATCGCCGGCTCGATGCGGGCGATCCTAGCCGAGCTCCAGAGCGGCCACGGGCTTTTGAGCGAGCTGATACGTGGCGACGAAAGTGGCGCAGGCATGTCGCTAGCCGACCTGAAGCACACTCTCGACCACATAGACCATACGACGCAAAGCCTCGACAAGCTTCTCAGCCAACTGATGCACGGTCGTAGTCTTGCCAGTGCCGCTTTCAGCAATCAGAGCAACGGGCCTAAAATCATGTCCGATCTGGCCGCCTCGATTGCTTCTTTGCGAGTTACGGCCGACCGGCTGGATAATCTGACGGCACGCATGGAGCGCGCTCGCGGTCTAATTCCGCGTCTCGCCGAAGACCCCGTGCTTGCCGACCGAATCATCGGCGACCTTGAGCAGATCTCACAGGAGCTCAAACGAGTGCTTTACAAGATTGATTCCGGTCAAGGAACGTTGGGCAAAATGATTAACGACCCCACGCTGTACGACCGGCTTGACTCCGTTTTCAGTGGAGGCGGATGGGGTTTGTCCTTCATGCGGGCGTTCTACAGCTTATCGCATCCGTTCACCGCAAGCTCTGATACGTCGCGAGGCACGACCGCCTCATGCCAAGGAGCGCCGAATACGGTCGTCGGCGGCCAGAGTGGTGGTGATTCCCGGTCCGGCGTTGGACCTGACTTGAGGCCTTCACCTTAGGGGGGCTCCATATCGCCCGCTGACGGCATACTTCTGAAACAGTGGCGTGCTGCCTTACTGGAGCTTGGTTTTGCAAGAGGCTTTTCGTGCATTTTGCCGCCTTAGCCAACGGCCGAGTCGTACCTTTTTTGGATATTGACCTCATGGGAAGGTCTCTTCGCTCGACTTAGGTTGCGGCTCGGTGATGCCAGGCGGGGAGTTGCAGTGTGGCGCATCTGTAAAGGAGCGTTCAACGGTTGGAAGATAAGGAATGTACAGGCTTGACGACGAGTTAAGACAGTCACTGGACGCGCTGGAGCAACAATCTCTACGTCGCTACCTGAGGGTGCTGGAAGGACCTTCCGCCCCACAGACGAAAGTAAACGGCAGAGAAGTGATTTTGCTCTGCTCAAATAACTATCTCGATCTCGCAGACCATCCGGCACTCAAGCGTGCGGCGATCGAGGCCGTGGAGCGTTATGGCGTGGGGGCGGGCGCCTCAAGGCTGGTGGCGGGAAGCCTCGAGCCAGTGCATGAGCTTGAGCAAAGTTTATGCCGCTTTAAAAAGGCGGAAGCTGCTTTAGTGTTCGGATCGGGTTACCTTGCCAACCTCGGCGTTATAACCGCGCTTGTGGGCCGAGGCGACGTGATCTTTAGTGACGAACTCAACCATGCAAGCCTGATTGACGGCTGTCGGCTGAGTCGAGCTACGGTACGTATCTACCGGCATTGCGACCCTGACCATCTTGAAGCTTTGCTCAAGGAGTCAGGCGACGCGCGCCGCAAACTTATCGTTACCGACTCGGTCTTTAGCATGGACGGCGACGTTGCTCCCTTGCGGGAAATCGTCGTCTTGGCTAAGCGATATGGCGCGTCCGTAATGATCGACGAGGCTCATGCGGTAGGGGTATTCGGACCGGGTGGAGCGGGACTTGCGAGCGCGCTCGGCCTGGAGAGCGAAATCGAGATTCGGATGGGAACGCTTAGCAAGGCCCTGGGCTCGTATGGAGCTTATGTCGTAGGGTCGCGCGCGCTAATAGATTTTCTGATTAATCGTGCCAGAAGCTTTATCTATACGACGGGGATCTCACCACTGATGGCTGCAGCGGCTAATGCCGCGCTTAAAGTTATGGCTGACGAGCCACAGCGAATAAAACAGCTTTGGCAAAACGCTTCTCACTTGCGCGCGGGACTGCTCAAGGCGGGCTTCAATTTAGGGCACAGTTCATCGCCCATTCTTCCCGTGATTGTTGGCGAGTCGGACGTGGCTTTCGCGCTTGGGCAGAAGCTTTATGAGCGAGGCGTCTTCGTCAGCGCCATTCGTCCGCCCACGGTCCCTTGGGGTACGGCGCGGCTTCGCGTAACGCCCACCGCGGGTCACACCCGCGCCCAACTTGAGCGCGCTTTGAGTGCCTTTGTCGAGGCCGGACGAGAACTGAGGCTTATTGACGGATAAGGACAATGTCGCAATTCAGTCCTACACTGCGGCGAAATCGTATCTTTGGCATCAGTCGAGACCATTGTCGAGAACGTTTATGACGGAAAGTGAACGATACTTGAGGCTTAAAGAGCTCGATCACGCGTTTCTATGGCATCCCTTCACCCAGATGAAGGCGTGGTTGCAGGACGATCCGATCATCATTGCGCAGGGCGAAGGCAACTTCCTTATTGACGTCCTGGGGCGACGCTTTTTGGATGGAGTTTCATCGCTTTGGTGCAATGTCCACGGACATCGCAAGCCTGAACTCGATGCGGCAATACGCGAACAGCTTGATCGAATCGCCCATTCTACGATGCTCGGCTTGTCCAACGTACCCGCAATCGAGCTCGCTGAGGAACTTGTCGCCGTCGTGCCTAAGGGGCTCAAGCGCGTCTTTTACTCGGATTCTGGCGCGGAGGCGGTCGAAGTAGCTCTGCGAATGGCGATTCAGTACTGGCAGCTTTCCGGCGCTCCGCAGCGCACGCTATTTTTGACTTTGACTGAGTCCTACCACGGCGACACCATAGGCTCCGTCAGCCTAGGTTACAGCGAAGGATTCCATCGTTTCGTGCGGCCGCTACTGTTCCCGGTGCTCAAGGTCGACCCTCCTCTGATTTTCCGGTTGTATCGCGGGCTTTCCCACGAACAGGCGCTGCAGGCTTCGTTGGCCGCCGCAAAAAAAGTAATCGAAGACAATCGTGAACGGATAGCGGCGCTTGTGATCGAGCCGATGGTTCAGGGAGCCGCTGGCATGTGGACCCATCCCGCCGAATACTTGCGCCAGATGGCCGCGATGGCGCGGGAGGCAGGGGCGCTAGTGATTTTTGACGAGGTGGCGACGGGCTTTGGTCGTACTGGCAGGATGTTTGCCTGCGAGCACGCCGGCGTTACCCCGGACTTTATTTGCCTAGGTAAGGGAATCACGGGTGGCTACCTTCCGCTTGCTGCAACCGTTACCACGGAAAACGTTTTCGCGGCTTTCTTGGGAGAAGTCGAGGATTTTCGCGCTTTCTATTACGGACATACCTATACGGGTAACCCCTTGGCAGCAGCAGTGGCGATCGCCAATTTGCGGCTTTTCCGCAAAGAGGCGATACTGGAAAGACTCGCGCCACGTATCGAGCTTCTCGGCCGTCTTTTGCAGGAAGAATTTGGCGGGCTTGAGCATGTTGCAGATATTAGGCAGTGCGGTCTGATGGTTGGCATAGAACTGATGCAAGATGTGGAGCGCAAAATTTCCTACCCGCCGCGTGAACAAGTGGGCGCGCGTGTCGCTCGCGCCGCGCGTAAAGGAGGCGTGATAATTCGGCCTTTGGGGAACGTCGTCGTACTGATGCCGCCTCTGTCCATAACCGAGGACGAACTCGAGCAGCTCGTTCGCGCGGTCGCAGACGGAGTCAAAGAGGTGACGCAAAGTTCCTAAAAGACGAAGTCGCACAAAACCGTGCGGGCGGCTGAAAATTCCAGTATGTCAGAGCGCATAGAGCCGTGATGACTGAAGCGGAGTTTTAATTTTACCGCAAGGGGAGTCTTAAACACCAAAGAGACCGGAGCTTAAGCGTGCCTGGTCCTGGGTTTGTAGGGAGCTGAGATCGATGGGTAAAGCGGCGGTTTTGATATCCGGAACCGACACCGGCGTGGGCAAAACCAAGATCGGTTGCGAGTTGGCGCGGTTGTTGAGCGGGCAAGGCTTGCGAGTTGCCGTTATGAAGCCTGCGGAGACGGGATGCGTTGTCCGAGGCGATGAGCTCGAGCCGGCCGATGCGCTCGCGCTGCGCCAAGCAAGCGAGTGTCGAGCTAACTTGGACACCATTTGCCCCTTCCGTTACAGCACGCCAGTGGCTCCGGCCGTGGCCGCGCAGATGGAGGGCAGAGCAGAGCCGAGCTTCGACGTAATCGAGGAGTGTTTTCAATCGCTTAAAGCTTTCCACGATATTGTTTTGGTGGAAGGCGCTGGCGGGATTGCGGTGCCGATCGCCTGGGGAAAGGACTATGCCGACCTTGCCGCAAGGCTTGGGTCGCAGTTGATTTTAGTCGTCGGAAATCGTTTAGGATGTCTCAACAGTGCAGTTTTGTCCCTATCCTATGCCAAAAATAAAGGTGTACCGATTCTCGGCTATGTTTTGAACGATATTGAAGCGCAGCCCACGCCGGCGAGCCTCAGCAACGCCGCTTCGCTCAGTCGCCTTGTCTCTGAGCGATGCCTTGGCCGCGTCTCTTACCAGGGAACGCTTTCGCAAGAAAGCGTCGACAAAATGTTGTCCGTGCTTGGGCTCAGATAAATGGCGCATCTGGGTGCCAGTTGTCTGTTAGTTTTCGCGAAACGATTTTTAAACTAAAAAGGGAAGCGCAGTAAAAAAGCTGACGCGAGTAGCTAGGCACAAGTGAGGGTTAGGCCCGCCACGTGGTTGTTGGAGGTTAGCCGAGTGCGGCTTGGAGACGCAAAGTTAAGCGGCGCCGGTGGAAAAGTTGGGTTTTGCCATTGAACTCGCGCTCTGGGTACGGAATCGAATATGGGAGGCTGCCGCTATAGCCTGACCCCGAGGGCGTCGAGTTGAGTGCGAAGCGCGCTGCCGCCGGTCGCTGAACGAGAATTTTTGCTTCAGCGGCACCAAGGTGGGTAGTTTTCCCAGAGACCTTATCCGCGTATAATTTGATAAGGGCGAGTTGGCTGGGAAGCGGTCTGCAAGGGTTCCGACGGACCAGCGGTAGGTGGTATGTCGATTTTCCCGATCCCTCTTGGCTGCCACCGGATGGGTAGGTAATTTTCCGAATGTTTCATCCAGTAACTCCGTCAGCTAAAGTATCGGCCAGTTACTCGACGAGAAGACCGAGGCCCGAACAAGGGCGCATTTGCGGCTGAGAAAGAGCGTACGCGAGCTCTCCGAACGGAAGCTCGCGCAGTCCAAAAACGCTGACCTTTCGAAGTGACGCGAGACGAGAGTGGCGATGAAAATCGAGGTGGATTTGAAGGGTGGTTTTTTACAAAGCCTGAAAAAAGAGATACTCTCGGTGCTGGACCCTGACGAACGGGCGGTGGTCGAAACTTCTACCGGCGAGCTCGGCAATAAGCCGGATGCGGTCAAGTTGGGTTGGCTGCGAATGCGCACCAAGCAAGAATGGACTAAGCAGCGCTACGTAAAGACTTTGAACAGAGCAATAGAAAAGCTACGTCGCGCGGCTGAAGAAGCTGGGAAGAAAGAGAAATCCTGAAGATCCCTTCCTGCACCGCTTTAGATTGATCGATATTTGCCCGGTCTTGAGCACGACCAGGTGAATCGTGCGCGGCCAGCGCAAAGTCACCTGTACAGTGTTGCTCATCCCAAAGCAGGCTCTCAGTCTACTTTCTGAGCGCACAGTTCCCTAGGAAGACCGCCAGACTCCGTTTAATTAGGCTACTAATCGCGGCTAATCTGATAGGGGCTCAACGAGCGTCATTTTTGGATCTTCGCGATTCTACGTTTGCCTACCTCGAGGAGCGAATGCTTTCCAGGAACAAATCGATAGTTGACATCGGTTACCACCTCACCGTCAACCTTCACGGCTCTTTGGACTATTAAGCGGCGAGCTTCGCTTGTGGATGGAGTGAAGCCAAGCTGTTTGATCAACTCGCAAATCCACAACGGTTCATCCAGCCGGTAAACTGGCACATTATCGGGCACCCGACGTTGTTGGAACCTTGTCTCGAAGTGCTTCTTGGCGCGCTGAGCCGCTTCCGCACCGTGATACTGCGCAACTATCATCTCGGCCAATCTTTTTTTGGCCTCCATTGGATGGATCGTGCCGGAGCGAATAGCTTGAAGTTCCTCGGCGCTGATATCGGTCAGCAATTCGTAGTAACGGATCATCAGCGCGTCGCTTATCGACATCAGTTTGCCGAACATCTCTTCTGGCGGCTCGACCAGCCCCACGTAATTGCCGAACGACTTCGACATTTTGCGCACGCCGTCGAGACCTTCGAGTATCGGCATCGTGATCACGACCTGGGGCTCCTGGCCGAACGCGCGCTGAAGCTCGCGCCCCACAAGCATGTTGAACTTTTGGTCGGTGCCCCCAAGCTCGACGTCGGCTTGAAGCGCGACCGAATCGTAGCCCTGGATAAGGGGATACAGGAGCTCGTGTAAAAATAGGGGCTTCTGCTCGGCCAGACGCTTTTCGAAGTCATCTCGCTCGAGCAAGCGTGCCACGCTCAGCCGGGCCGCTATTTTTATCAGATCTCCAATCCCCAGCTTCGAGAGCCATTCGCTATTGAACCTGATTTCCGTGTGCTGGGGATCGAGAATTTTGGAAACCTGTCGCTGGTAAGTTTCTGCGTTCCGCAGTATCTGTTCCCGCGAAAGTGGAGGACGAGTTTCGGAGCGTCCCGTGGGATCTCCGATCATCGCGGTAAAATCGCCCACCAAAAAGATTACTTTGTGTCCCAGACGCTGAAAGTCGCGTAGTTTTTTAAGTGTAATCGTGTGGCCGAGATGCAAGTCTGGCGCAGTGGGGTCCATACCGAGCTTGACGCGCAAGGGTCGGTTGGCTGCCAGCTTTTTTAGAAGCTCGGCCTCGGAGATCACTTCAACCGCGTTGCGGCAAAGCTCTTTCGCCTGTTGATTTATGTCCATCGCAAGCCTATCCAAGTGTAACTTGGCATCGATCGCTCGCCCAGCCTGCGCTTCGAAGCCATTTTACCGAAGCGGGCTTCGCGGCCTCCGATAAAAACTTTAAGAAAACTTAGTCGCGCCTGTTGAACTGATTCATCGCCTGCTGCAAGCCCTCTAAAATGACGCTTTCGACCGCTGCTCCGGCTCGTTCGATTACGGCGCGCCACTGGCTAAGCTCCGTCTCTGACATGCGCTCCAACACGTAGTCTACAGGGTCTTGGCCCTGCGCGGGACGGCCTATTCCGATGCGGATGCGCACGAATTCGTCGCTTCCAAGGGTTTCGATCAATGAGCGTACACCCCTGTTGCCCGCGTGATGTCCTCCCCGTCTAACCTGCAAACGGCCAGCTTCGAGATCCAAGTCATCGTGAACGACGATGATCCGCTCCAAAGGCACCTTGAAGTATCGCATCAAGGTTCCGACGCTTCGTCCGGTCTCGTTGTAAAACGTCTGCGGCTTGACGAGAAGAGCTCGATGGCTCGCGTCGAACCTAGTTTCCGCTAAAAGCGCTTCTAACTTGCGAACCGAAAGCTCGATACCGCGCACCGACGCCATATGGTCAATCACCATGAAACCAAGGTTATGTCGCGTCGACGTAAAGCTCTCGCCTGGGTTACCCAAGCCGACTACGAGCCACAGCTCTGTCGTCTCGCTCGACTCAGCATCGTTTAAACCGGTAGCAGCCGATGGTCGAAAGCTTGAGAAAAGTCTATGAAGCTTACCCATTGCAATGTCTTCGACACGCAGGCGCAGATATCATATTGCGCTTGTTGGTTTAAACTTACCGCCCGACCCAAATGTACGAAAAAATTCAGTCGCGCCCGTTGCGCCACAGTTTCGGTTGCGCACGCGACTGTTGTCTAAGTCGTGCGAAAACCCAGCGAGTTTGACGTACCTTCAGTTGCGCGCAAGGCCTGGCTAATTCGCCACTGCGCACTGACGTTTCCCAGTGGGTTTGAGATTGCTGCTGCGCACCCAAATCGCGGCAAGCTCTAGCAAAGACCTTTACTTTCGATTCAAGACCAAAGTCTAGTTAGCTTATCATGTCGTACAGAGATTGGCGGCTAGACAAAAATCATCATTCGCGCTCGTCCACTCGCTGGTGGTGCAGTTGAAGCAATTCTTTGAGCGCGCGAAACAGCCGTGTCATCTCCGATGGCCTGCCGATCGAGATACGAAGCCCGTCGCGTAAATCGGGTGACGGAAAATGGCGAACCAAGATGCCTTTTTCACGAAGCCCCTGAGCAAGCCAGCTAAGATCGTGCCCCGGAATTCGTGCGAAAACGAAGTTCGCCTTCGAAGGGGCGACCTCGAAGCCGAGTTGCCTCAGTTTATTCTCGGTGCGAGCCCGTTCTGCGCACACGCGCTCCACATTGCGCTTCATCCAGTCGATGTCTTCCAGAGCCGCAGCTCCTGCCATAATCGCAACCCGACTCAGATTGTAGGAATCCTTGACCTTGTACAACGTTTCGATGACGGGCGCTGCCGAAAATGCCAATCCAAGGCGCATGCCAGCAAGTGAGAACGACTTTGACAGCGATCGCAAAACTATAACATTGTCCAACCGGCCTAGGAGGCGCATAGCGTTGTCGTCCGCAAAATCCACGTACGCCTCGTCGATTACGAGCAGTCTCGGTTCGAGGCGGTGAGCCAACTCGCCAAGCTTATCGACTGAGACGAACGCTCCCGTAGGTGAGTTGGGATTACATACTATCGTAAGCTCGGCCTGGATCTCGGCTAGTCTACGAAGCGCTTGCTCTGGATCCGCGTCGTAGGGAACTCGAATAACCTGCGCCTCCTGAATAGCCGCAAGCGTGTCGTAAAGCGTATAACTCGGCGCTAGGTAGGCTAACCTGTCGCCCCGCCCCAATACTGCCCGGAAAATTATTGATAAGAGTTCGTCGCAACCGTTTCCGGCCAAAATGGACTTTCGTGCCACACCGTAAACTTTTGCGGCGCATTCGACGAATTCGTCGGCCCCGGGCGGCGGATATAGACGTAACTGCCCTCCTTTTATTGCTTCGGCTATCCGGCGCCGCACCAGTGGCGAGGGTGGATAAGGGTTTTCGTTTGTGTTGAGCTTTACTACCGAGGCTGGTTGACGCGGCTGCTCCCCAGGAAGGTACGGGCTTAAGTGCTCGATTGCGGGGCGGAAAATCGACCGCCTCGCAGCGGTCGGCTCGAGCTTGCAAGAGTCGTCTGGAGACTCACTGCCAAATTGAAGCTTCGACTGCATGGACAACGCGAATTGATATTTGCTTCGACTCTTTTGAAAATTTTGTCACGCAGTATACCAGTCGTGTTCGATTACTTCGACTGTTCGCTCGGCTATTCGCGAGTGAATCGAACGCCTTTGGCCCTCGACCTTAGCTTTTTACAACCGACCACCTTTGAGATATGGGCTTTCGGCTTTTCGTCCATGTAAATTCTGCCTGTTGTTGACCGCGATTCAAGGCTGCCGGCGAGCCTTGGCTTTATCCGCTTGTTTGGTTTTCCTTAGAGGCTTGTTCGGCAACGACGTTGCTTCCAGCAACCACCGGATATAATCCTGCGAACCCTCGAAAAACTTGATTGCAACTATTTCTGGGACTTCGTAGTGATGGATTTCCTTGAGTTTGCGTTCAAGGAGCGGGTATAGAGAAGCTCGCGTTTTAATCAACAGCAAGTGCTCGGAGTCGGTGGTGACAGAGCCTTGCCAGCGATAAATCGAATGAATGGGACCAATCACGTTAACGCAGGCGGCAAGATTTGTCTCGACCAAGGTTTGGGCGATCCGCTTTGCAGCGGGCGCGCCGCTAGCGGTGGATAGTACAAGTACAGCCTGGCTTTTATTTGTTGGCATCGTACACAGTCTCCAAAATTGAATCTCACAGAAAACGCTATGCGCTAGACCTGTTTTGTCGGCCAATGCAGGACGAAAACCTTGTGCTAACTCTCCAGCTAAAGAAGCCCCATTCGTTGCAAAACAGCCGTGGTTGCAGGACAAGGGTTAGGAGAAAAAGCAGAAATTTCCGCACTTTGGTTAAGTGATAATATCTCCCCGGATTTAATCGAATAACTTGCCAGCCGACGCAGGTCTGCCACAAGTCGTTCTAGGTCATCTTTGGTATCTATGTCGTACCAGGGTGGCGCGAGCTCGAAAGGAACGGACCGGCTCCTAAGACGCGAAAGCGTGTTCTCGAGCACGGTCTCAGTGCCCCATTCCATCTTTTCGAAAATGTCCGGTAACGGTCCCCGAACTCCGATAAGGTAGTAGCCGCCGTCGAAACTCGGGCCTATTACTACCGGCGCAATCGAAAGGAGCTCGATCGCCCGTTTGAGGTGGTCGGGAGGGAGGGAAGGCGTGTCCGTACCGAGCAATATCGCTCCCTCGCGACACCACGGCTCCAAAGCTTTCGCCATTCGCCGACCCAAATCTCCACTCGCCTGTCCTACAATCAAAGCTTCATAAGGGGAAGCCAGCCTTTCAAAGTAGCTTTTCCGCCCAAGCCCACATACAACTAATCGCTGGCGCAGCGCGCTCACCTTTCTTAGGGCGTCTAGATTGAACGCGTGAGCTAGCGCAGAGGCCATCTTCGCGCCAACCGCTGGAATGAGCCTGGTTTTGACTTTCCCTGGCACTGGAGCGCGGGCGAAAATTATTATCGTCAGTCTGCCGGCTCCAGTTTCTGAAGCCCTAAGCGCTGCCATACAGTTGCGCGCAAAAGTCGGATTTCTTGCCTGTTCAATTTTGGTCACGTGGTGAATGTTGTAACTCGGAGTTAATAATATTCACCGGCAAGGTTAAAATTTTCTTGAGCACGTTTGTTACGGAAGTAAGTGGCGCCGGTGCCACTGACGGGTCAGCGGCGCGTCCCCGGACGTTGAAGTAAAACGCTAATAAACTGTCGTGCTTTGCGACGCCAGTCCCCAGCACCGGGATCATGTTAAGAAGTTTATCGAGCATGTTGAACGGCATAACACCGACGGTCAGGTCGAGCGTGTTGCTTGGGAGGTAAACGTTTCCGAACGCCGACATCCGCATCACCGGACCGTCAAGAACCACATTTTCGGTGTGCATCGTACCGTCCTTGATAGTAAAGCTACCTTTGAGCACCCTGAATGGAATTCCCTCGACGAATGGGTCGGGCAATCTGCCACGTAAAACTCCGCTGACGCTCATCGTACTTAACAGCCTTGACAGCAGAACGAGGCGGTAGACCGTGCCGTTTCGGTCATAGAACGACGCTTTGCCACTTACAGTCTCTCGAAAATTGTCGTTGGTGTCCCCAACCAATTCGGCGCTTGCGTCAAGGCTGCCCGAAAGCACTGGCTTGCTCCCCTCGCCCAAGGATGCCAGCAACCAGGCAACATCGATCCGGCTCAGCCGCAGAATTATGTTCAGGATGTCGTCTTCGGAACGACCTCTCACTTCCAGTTGGAAGTTTCCGCCGTAGGCGAGACCTTTGAGGTTATAAACCTTCCATTTCTGTCCGTGCCGTTCGAAGTCGAGCTCGACGTTGTCGAATGTGAATTGATCGAACGCCAAGACATCGATAACCGCGTGGCCCGAGATTAGCGTATCGGGCGAAAAATGGGGCGGTGGTGGTTTGGGTTGCCCGGGAAAGCGGATGAATTTCAACGACCGCAGGTCAAGACGGCTAACGAAGATGTCGAGGTTTACCAACGGCTTGGTAATATCTGGAAGGCTTATTTTAAGACCAGCTGGATTGCCCTCGTACTCCACGCGCTCGAACAGAGCCTGCCCGCTACTTCCGTACAAATTGAGCGTCGCAGACTCGCTTTCGACGGGCGAGCGAAGGATCTTAAGCTTTACGTGGCAAGGACTCAAAGTAATTGAACCATAGGCTGAATAGTTTTTGCCTAGACCAGGAGAGCCGACGATGCTGACTCGCCCGGTCAGAAATCCTTTGACTTCCGCGTTTTCTGGCTTGACGAACAATCCGAGCCAGTCGTCGGCGCGAAAATGGCGTGCGTGCGCGTCGATCCGCCGAAGGTCGGGGCTCTGACCAGCCAGGTCGGCGCTTGCGTTGAGCACGATGTAACCATCGCCATCTGCCACCTTAAGCCGCTTAAGCGTCAAAAGTCCAGGAACCAGCGAAAGCGTGCCTTCCACAAGTTGGAGGTGTCTCTTTGGGCGAAGCAAGTCGAGTTCGACCTTTCTGGGATAGAGTTCAACTACGTAGTTTTCTGCCGTAAGCTGGCGCCCGTTTTTAAGCAGCCCTTTAAGCTGAGCTTTTGCCAATGCGGTGCCGCTGACTTTTTGCATGTACTGATTAAACAATTCGCTTCGTTTACGGACGAGCGCAGGTGCCAGGCTGGTTGCTTCCTCCAAGTCCACCAAGGCACGGGCGCGAACGATGAACGGTATCCATTTCGCGCCAAAAGCCAAGTCCGCTTCTATCAGTCCATCGTCTAACGTGGAACGTCCGAAGTGCGCTTCCACATCTCTCGCAATAAGTTTGCCCTGCTCAAAAAGGATCTGGCCGCGCAGCCCGACGACGTCGGGCAAACGGTACTCTGGGGGCAGGGTAAAGCTGACCTTTTGAACGGTAGCCACGACCCTTAGCCCTTTGCGGAGGAGGTCGGCGAATTTTTCGTTTGGCGTAAGGTCTGCTTTGAAATCTAGCTGATCGATGCTGAGCGACGCGGACTGAAGCGACTTTACAAGCGCATCGACAGGTGTGAGATGTCGCTTTAGGCGCGATAGCCAGTCCTTGACTTGCGACAGATCGATTGTCGGGCCCCTAAGACGAGCAGTTACGCGCGGCGTCTTTGTCCTTAGGTTGGTGACCTCAATCGCGCCCTGAAGAAGCTCCTCGCCGTTGTAACTGAGCAAAAGTTGGTTGAGCCTGGCGCTATCCTCGTTTATCTTCGACGAGAACGTGAGCACGTAGTTTGCGCTCTGAGTGGGTCCGTTCAAGAGCGGCGCAGCGATAGAAGCGCGCACAAGTTTCAGCGTCGAGTCGCACTGGGAGTCACCAGATTCGCTCAAGACAAGCTTTACACTCCCACGAAGTTCGCTAATAAGCGTCAGGTCTTTCAACGAAAAGCGAGACGACCCGCGCCAAAAATTAAGCTGCAGCTGAGCCCACGAGCCGCGAGCATTCTCTGTGAAGTCCAGCATTCCATCGCCGACCAGCCGCAAACCTTCGACCGGTTGAGCTGCCAACGCCATTGCGAAACGCGTCACCCAGACGGCATCGCTGCGACGGCTGTGGTCGAGCGAAAGCGAGAGATTCGTTACTAGCGGTTGTCCGGACGGCGCAACTATTATCCCGTCCTGTATACTCGCTTCATTGGCAAACTTCCCGAGTAAAGCGAAAACTTTCCTGCCTTGGGCGGCAAGACGCCTTTGAATCTCGGCTAGACCAGGGCCGAAGGGGTTGGTCGATAAAAGTTCGTTCGATGAGGGCGTCGTTGCACCGATGTCGACGCTTAGCCGCGGTTGATCGACGATCACAGCCTCCAGTGGTAGACCCTTGCCCGATAGAACCGCCGAATATGAATAGAGGACCGTAAGTTGACGGAAGCGTAGAACTTTTTGACCTTGGTTCAAAAGCTCGCCGTCGCCGATAATGAAAGCGGGATGAATGCCGAGCCTCAGGGTGATCTTGCGGAAGGAGACATCAAGTCCTGTGGCTGAGCGAATCAAAGCTGTGGCAAGAGAGGCAAAATAAGGCGCGAAATAGCGCGAGGCGGCAATTAAAGTCAATCCTACGATGGTTGTGGTTAGGAGCAGCGCGATTCCTAAACGGAGGAGGATTTTTCGGGTCACGGCTTTGTCCGAGTTATGACTGCTTTTCACGCAAAGGCCGGCCTTTTACTTGTACCACGCCAGGTACCAAAAAGATGAGCGACTTATGCGCTTTGGGGTTGGGTGGCGAGGAGGTTGAGGGCGCGCTGGGCGACGTGTTCCGGGGTGAAGTTGAAGTAGCGTATTAGGTCTTGGGCTGGGGCGGAGGCGCCGAAGCGGGAGATGCCGATGACGTCGCCGAAGCTTCCCACCAGGCGGTACCAGCACTGAGGGGAGCCGGCTTCGATCGCGACGCGGGCGGTGATGGCGCGGGGCAGCACGCTTTCCTGGTAGTCGTGGCTTTGGGCGGCGAACAGCTCGAGGCTGGGCATGCTGACAACGCGCACCGCCACGCCCTTTTGTTCGAGCAGAGCTTTGGCCGCAAGCGCGAGCTCGACCTCCGAGCCGCTGGCGATGAGGATGAGCTGGCAGGTGCGTCCGGGGCTTTCGCACAAGACGTAGCCGCCGCGGGC